>ERZ778516.498-NODE-498-length-32860-cov-16.817497_pt1 | contig 32860 bp, 33 predicted proteins | sample MGYA00510342_ERZ778516 | MGnify/ENA primary metagenome ERZ778516 (study PRJEB29527, sample SAMN07138961) | mouse gut metagenome | material: feces | host: mouse | place: China:Nanjing | collected 2016-01-25 ... | reverse complement strand
GCCGCAAATGATATATTGATTGACAGTGATTTGCCTAAGGCGTATAATGGATTCATATAGTCAGCAGATGAGGATTATGGAATGTAACGGGGGATGGAGAGTAGAGATGGCAGGATTTGATAAGGATGCATTTTGGCTCAAGATACTGTCTTTTTATAATGAGGCAAAGTGCAATAATTATATTGTGAAGCTTGATGAGGAGCAGATCCAGGAACTCAAGGCGCTTTATATTGATCTGTATATACCGATGGAAAATCTGAGTCACTATGACGATGAGAAGATAATGAAGAAGATGATGACGGCGGTCTCGTCGATATACAGGGTTGATAAGGATACCATGGGAAATTCAGGGGAGATTGTCCAGTTGGTCAACACTGTGAACTATGATGGGAAAAACATGTATATTCGATTTGCCCAGATATCCCCGGTGAAAATGCGGCGTTTGGAATTGGGTAAGTCAAGGCAGCAGATAGCAGAGCGCATGGGATACAGCATATCTGCAGTCAGAAACTGTGAGGCGTCTTTCTGCGATCTGACCAGGCAGCCTGAGAAACTTGTCCGCAAGCTGGCGAGGGCATTGGAATGTGAGCCGGAAGTACTGATGCAGTAGAAGGGGAGGTATGTGTATGAGCAGCCATTTTTTTTCAGAAATGGAAATCGATGCGATCGGAGAAATATCGAATATATGCTTGGGAAACTCAGCCTCGACACTCAGTATGTTGGTGCGCCAGACGGTGGATATTACCCCGCCGATGGTTGAGATCGTCGAGAAGAGTGAGTATACGAAAAATGTTTCCTCCAAGAAAGTATTTGTGAAGGTCAATTACGTGGAGGGAGTTAAGGGGTGCAGCATACTGATGCTGGAAGAACAGGATGCAAAGGTGATCGCGGATCTGATGATGGGGAGTGACGGCAACGGTGACTTCGCCAAGATGGATCTGGGTGAGCTGCATATGAGTGCAGTATCGGAAGCGATGAATCAGATGATGGGAGCAGCGGCGACTTCCATGAGCCTTATGCTGGAGCGGAAGACAGATATATCCACACCGGAGGCGAAATTCATGCAGGATGGTGAGTATCTTGCGTACGAGTTTCCTGATGATGACCGCTTTGTGAAGGTAGGATTCAAGATGAAGGTAGGGGAGATCATTGACAGCCCTGTAGTACAGTTGTATCCGCACGATCTGGGTAAGGCGATCAGCGATCTGTTCCTTATCAGGAAAGCAAAAGTAAAGGAACAGCAGTAAGAATGCATAAAAAGAAGCGAATAACCAGAAAAGAAATAAAGATAGTATATGAAATAACATACAGCTTTATAACAAAGATAAAATACGACCACGTGTCCTCATTTGCAGGACACGCGGCTTTATTTTTGCTGATGTCGCTGTTTCCTATGGCAATGTACTGTATATCGATATTCAGTTACCTGCCGATCGACACGGCACGTTTTACGCAATATCTGATGAACATTATTCCGGAGGGCTCTGCACCACTCCTGAATCAGATCCTGGATGAGGCATATGCAGAGAGTACGACAATGATGAAGTCCTTTACGATGATCGTGATGCTCTTTTGTGCATCGAAGGGTGTGTACGCAGTGATCATCGGTATGAATGCAGTTTACGGGATCCGTGAGACGAGGGGAACCGTACTGCTGTATGCGCTTGCGGTGTCCTATGTAGTGATCTTTTTTGCCGCGATCGGGCTTATGATGGTACTGATCGTGCTGGGAAACAATATCTTTGACTGGCTGCTCCAGTTTGTGCCAGGAATGGTGGTTTTTTCGGATCTGTTCCGATATGGGAAATATTTGTGTATGCTTGTATTTCTGATCATCTTTTTTTTGCTGATCTACATGAATGTTCCCAACAGGCGGTCAAAGATACGCTATGAGTTTATTGGCGCCTTTTTCTCCACGGTCGCGTGGCTTGTATATTCCTGGGCGTTCTCCTTTTACATCAGTAATTATGCGGATTACTCTGTTACATATGGAAGTCTTGCAACCGTTGTGATATTCATTCTGTGGCTGTATGGCACAATGAACATTATATTTGTAGGAGCGGAGATGAATGTTGTCCTTCGCAAATTTGCAGAGTATGGTTATAATTACAGAAGGGCATACGAGTACTACAAGGATAAGTATCATGGTGAACTGTTGAGACAACGGGGGATCGCGGTCAGGCTCAAGGCAAAGAGAAGGGCAGCAGACAAGGAGAAAACCTGATTTGAGGACCCACTGCAGCATGTGAACGGGAGTTAGGGGGCAGCGGAGATTCGGATCATTCGTTCATAATGATCACATAGCTTGAAGAGATATATGCTTCAGAACCTTCGTACAGGATTTTGGTCCATCCGTTGTCCAGTATCTCAAGGATATCAAATGTGGTTCCCTCATCGACAGTGGTCAGGACTTTAGCGTCCTCAGTGGCAGCATCGCGAATGTTTACCCTCGTTGAAGTTTTGCCATGCATCGTGCTTGCGGGAGGCTGCTGCTCGGGAGAGGGCTCGGTATCGTTCTTGACAGTGACGCTCTCAGGCTCCTGTGTATCATCTTCGGAGAGGTTGGATGCTTCCGTGATCATGGCAGCTTCCGGTTCATTGACGATCACATAACGCGGTCTGGTCACGATACAGAAGATCAGGAAACAGATCGAGACAGACATAATGGTTATGATAGATATCAGTATCACATTGATTGTAGTTTTCTTCATATATTGTCACCTCGGTTATGTGCTGGCAGCACGTGTGATTAGTTGTTCATAGTATATCCTATGTTTTGGGAGTTGGCAAGAAATTGTGTTTTTAGTTTACGATTCTAATATTTTTTTAATACATTTGTAATATTTTATTGATACTGTGAAGCGGAATCATGGAGGTAAGGGTGAAAGTATACGCAAAAGTAAGAAAAATGGAGAATACCACTCCCAAAATATCGCACACGCTGTTTTGGGATTTCGTGAAATGGGCGCAGAGATTGTCAAGGATGAGGGGATCGATGAAATTTATGATGCTGTGACGGATGAGGAGATTGTGCTGGATTACATTGACCAAGTGCAGACAATCCTGAATAAATTTCATGTAAAGCCAGTGTGTGAGGATTATCCAACGGCATTAAAGCCGTTTATGGGACGCAGCATCTGAACGGGATTATATTGATTCCATCAATGCAAATCCCAAGAAGTGGGGCGTGTTTGTAAAACCAGTCAGAGACAAGGCTTTTACGGGAACGGTCATAAACGGACCACAGGATTTGATTGGATGCGGAAGCTGCTATGAGAATTACGAGGTGCTCTGTACAGAAGTATTAGATATCCGGAGAGAGTGGCGTGGCTTTATGATCTATGATGAGCTGATAGATCTCAGACCCTATAAGGGCGATTATCATTACCAATATGACCCGGAAGTGATCGATCGAGTAGTGGCAGCATTCTGCACGATACCAAACCGACCAATGGGATGCAGTATTGATTTTGCGGTGATCGTTAAGGATGGAAAGAAGCAGACGATTAAAAAAACGAACTTAGATTTTGGAGTATTTTGAACATTTATGCGTTTGTCGTGAAAAATATGATATTTCAGTTGACAGGACATGCTGATTGTGATATTATATTTTTCGGTGATGCTGCTATAGCACAGTCGGTAGTGCGCAACATTGGTAGTGTTGAGGTCACCGGTTCGATTCCGGTTAGCAGCTTAAAAAAGAATATCCTTTCGGATATTCTTTTTTTATGCGCAGGGGTGCGTAGGGAAATTAGCAGCGTTGCTGCACGCACCCCGCGCGCGAGTAGTGGAGAAGGTCGTTCCCCTACTCGATTATTGGTGCATCAGAAATTCATTGATTCTTTACTCGGTATCAGATACCGGTTCCTCCGGGATGGGGGGGTTGGCTGCAGCTGCCTCGGCGGCTGCACGCTGCTGCATTTCGAGTATTTGCTGCTGCAGGACTTCCTGTGCATTTGGTGCTGTCATGAACGTGCTGTTGTGTGGGCACATCTGTGTCTCCTCCGCAAGATCCGTTTCAGGAGGGGTAAGGGCGGAGGCAAGATTGTTGTCCTGGAGCCGTGCGGGCACCTGCTCGATGACGGAAGCCTGTTTGAAGGGACATTCCTCCGCAGCCGGGAGTCCGCAGTACTGGCATGTATTTGAAAAGTAATGTACATCACAGTATTCGGTTGGCACGGTTCCCTCAGCAAAGTATTCAGTCCTCACACATCCGTCGCATACACTCGTGATCGGGAGTTTTCCGGACTTTGAGCAGATGGTGGCTGTCACGATGCCGCTTGACGTAGGGAATGACTTGTACTCAAGGTTCTCGTGGATCTTAGACATAACTTTCTTCCACATCGTCTTTGACAGATTTTTTTCTGCGGAGGTTTTCATGCTGACATTGTTGTCATAGCCTGTCCAGGTGGTGGCAGTGTAGTAAGGGGTGTAGCCTGAAAACCAGACATCTTTATAATCGGAAGTCGTACCTGTCTTACCTGCGATCGCCATGTTGCCAAAATTGACAGAACCGCCAGTACCGGCAGTGACCACATCGACCATGGCGCTCGTGAGCAGCCATGCGGTCGACTGTTTGATCACCTGTGTGGATTCCGGTGCCGTGTTGTCGATCAGGACATTTCCATCATGGTCAAGAATCTTTGTATAGAGCTTTGGTTTGATGTAGGTTCCCTGGTTGGCGATCGCCGCATAGGCTGCGTTGAGCTCCATGTTGGTTACGCCGTCAGTAATGCCGCCAAGTGCAAGCGGCTGACCGATATCGGACACGATAGAACCATCTTTTTCGACACGTTTTTCTACCAGTGTAGTGAAACCAAAGTTCTCGAGATAATCAAAGCCAAGCTGTGGTGATATCTGAGTAAGGGTCTTGACTGCCACAACATTTGCAGACTGTGCGATACCGTACCGGAGGCTCAGAAGACCTCTGTAGTTGCTGCCCCACCAGTTTCGTACAGGCCGTCCGCCTGCATAGTTGAAAGGGGCATCGTTTTGTACATCGGCGAGTGTCAGACCAGCACTGTCAAGTGCGGGTGCATAGGTGGAAACAACTTTAAATGTGGAACCAGGCTGTCTTGTCGTGTTTGTTGCTCTGTTGAGGGTACGGCTTGCTTCTTTGGTGCCGCGGCCGCCAACCAGGGCAACGATATGTCCGGTGGACTGGTCTTCAACAGTGATGGATACCTGTGGCTGCGGGGTCAGTGTGACGCGTTCGCCCTCAACCGTGTCGCCCTCCTCCATCACATCATGTTTGTATGCCTCAATGGCTTCATATGCCTCATCTTTTGATGAGTAGAGCAGATCAAAAGACGCATTCTGCTCTTTGTAGTGTGCCTTGAACATTTCTGTGCTGTGGTTTTCTTTTTCGCCGTCTGCCTTCTTGATGGTCAGTGCATAGTTCAGATACCATTTAACATTCTCCGGATAGTTTTCCTCATTGCTGTACACTTCATCGCAGATCGCCTGGATGTCGGGATCCTGTGTAGTGTAAATGCTCAGTCCGCCGCTGAAGAGGAGCCAGTGTGCCTGAGTCTCATTGAAACCTTTTAACTCCATAAGATCAGCGAGTACCTGTTCTGTAACTTCGTCTACAAAGTATGTATAGACGGATTTTTCTTCGTTCTCCTCATTGACTGCCAGAATGCGGCTGTAAACATCGTCAGCCATCGCCTGGTCATACTCTTCCTGCGTGATGTAACCCTGTTCTTTCATCTTTTCCAGCACGATATCGCGCCTTGTTTTGTTGTTGTCCGGATGAGAGATCGGATTGTATCTGGAAGGGTTTGACGTAGTGGCAGCGATAACGGCGCATTCGGAAAGCGTCAGCTGGTAGGGCTGCTTGTTGAAGTAGCGCAGCGCGGCAGCTTTCACACCCAGAGTGTTCTGACCGAGATTGATCGTGCTCATGTAGATTTCCAGAATCTGTTCCTTTGACATTTTCTTTTCCAGTTCAAGGGCAAGGTACTGTTCCTGGATCTTACGCCTGATCTTCTGGATGTTGCTCTCGTTGGTCCAGTTGTCAAAGACATTGTTCTTGATGATCTGCTGTGTGATGGTGGATGCACCCTGAGAGAGCTCTCTGTCCCGCAGCACCATGAAGCCCGCGCTCAGGATACGTTTGATATCGATACCGTTGTGCTCGTAAAAGCGCTCGTCCTCGATCGCAACAAAAGCATCGCAGAGATTCTGAGGAATCTTGTCGATCTTCTCATAACTTCTGTTGGAATTGGCAGCCACCAGCTTTGTCAGTTCGTTGCCCTTGGCATCATATACGATTGTGGCATATCCCTGAGGAAAGACTGAGGCGGGATCGACCTCGGGCGCAGAGCTCAGGATTCCCTTGAACGCACCGATACCGAAGCACACTCCGACGATCATCAATGACAAGGCACCGACCAGTAGAAGTTTGAGTGCTGTTACAAAAAACAGTTTTTTGAATTTTATGGTTTTTGAAGTAAGGGATTTCTGGACTTTTATGATTCCTCTCTTCCCATAATTCATAGAATCACCTCCGTAAGACAAATTTCATTCTTTTCATTATAGCAAATTACTTTCCGCAAATAAAGGATTTTTTTTGAGAGTTTACACAGAGTTTATATACAATTTATATTCTCCCCTGTAATACGATTATTTAATAATAGTTTAGGCACGCATTTTTGGTTTTATACAGTTTTGGTTTGTGCTATAATTAAGGAAGTTAAATAACATGATGGAGGTCAGGTATGGGAGCGGATGCAAACAGTCAGGTGTATGAGGATCAGATACTGCTCATCAAAGGGGCAGAGGCAGAGCTGGTAGAAAAGAAATCCAGATTTATAGCGACAGTGCGTCCTGTCGCAAGCGAGGAAGAGGCAGCAGCTTTTGTGGAAGAGATGAAGAAGAAGTATTATGATGCGAGGCATAACTGTTCTGCTTATGTGATAGGGAGCAGGGCGCAGATCACCAGGAGCAGCGATGATGGGGAGCCAAGCGGTACAGCAGGGCGTCCCATGCTCGAAGTGCTGCTCGGGAGCGGGATCAGGAATATTGCCGCCGTGGTCACGAGGTATTTTGGCGGTACGCTGTTGGGGACGGGCGGTCTCGTCCGGGCTTATTCGGGGGTTTTAAAGGAGGCGCTTGCCGGTTGTGAGACAGCCCGGCAGCATTTTGGGGTAAGAATGAACATCAGGACGGACTACAATGCAGTGGGGAAGATCCAGCATATTCTCGCAGGTAAAAATATCAGTGCAGAGGACAGCGTCTATGCGGCGGATGTAGAGATGACGGTCATAGCGCCGGTTGAGGAGTTTGAACGTCTGTGCCAGGAGATTGGGGAGGCGACAAGCGCCCGCGCAGAGATCAGGGAGATAGAACGCCTGTATTATTTTATCTGATCCAGTTTTTTAGAAGGGGGAGGATGGGATTGAAGGAATGTATAACGTATACAGCGGAAGTGGTCAGCCATCTGTCCGGCTTTTCGGAAGCAAAGAGAAGACGGATATTGAAAAAACTTGAAAAGATCCGCAGAAGGGCAGACAGCCCATATCTGTACGTGGCGCTTGTCGGCGATTTCAGCACTGGCAAGAGCACATTTATCAATGCGCTTGTCGGGAAAAATATACTAAAAACAGCATGGCAGGCGACGACGGCAGTTCCCACGCTGATCTACTGTTATGGGATGGAGAAGATTTGTGTGGTCGCCGAGACTGCAGGACGGGAACGCTTTGTGTTGAGCGACAGTGTGCAGCGGGGCAGGTTTGAGGAAAGATTCCAAGTCAGGCTTCCGGGGGAGACGGCGGATCTGACGGCACTCTTGTCAACGGACAATGGATTAACCGGGAAATTAAGGCATATTGAACTGTGGGTTCCAGGCTTTGATGGTTTGAAAAATATCTGTATCATTGATACACCCGGGGTCAATCCCGGGGCGGAGGAAGCATCGTTCCACGCAGCCAGGACGCGGGAGGTTTTGATGTCTTATGCGGACGCGACGATCGTTCTGTTTCAGGAAACACAGGTATTTTCGGGTTCATTTAAGACATTTTTGTCGGAGAATGCGGCACATTTTATGAGAGATGCCGTATTTGTCATCACAATGATGGATCTGGCGGAGGAGGACGAACGGGAGGAACTGCTGGATCATGTCAGGAACCAGCTCACACAGTCTTTTGGGCTTGTCGATCCCCCGGTATATGGGTGCTGTGTCAAAGCTGTCACGTCGGGTGCGGTGGACGTTCAGGGCAAATACTGGGTGGATTTGTTCGACATGCTGCGGGAAGAGATCGTCCGGCATATGGCGGAGCGGCGGCAGAGCATCATCCATGGGCAGATGACAGACTTGATGGAGAGCCTGATCGGCGAATTGGAAGCTGTGTTGGCGGACAATCTGTCCACGATCGAGCAGAAGCAAATGAGAACGGGTGAGAACGTGGTGTCTGGAAAGTTGGAGAAGGAGGATCTGTTCACGAGAGAAAAGCTGGCGATACAGAGACGGCGCTATGAGGAAATGCACTGTAAGCTGGCAGCGTATCTGCAGGGAATAAGGAACTGTTAGAAAAGAAAGGGGTGTTGACAGATGGGTTTGTGGGAGACAGTCACAAGTGCGGCAAAGGCTGCCGGAACGGAGGCTGAGGTGGCTGGTGTGGAAGCGGCGGTTGTATGGCTGCGGACAAGCAGGGTGAGAAATGTTGCCATACTCGGCGGGGCGAACTGCGGCAAGACAAGCCTGATCAACAAAATAGCGGGAGCTGAGGTCAGGAGACCGACGAAGTTTTCCATGGGTGGGGAACCGCTGATGGTAACGTTTGGCAGCGGTGAGACAAAGGCGGGGTATGAAGTTGTTGATATCAATGCCCCGGAATGTGAGAAGACGGGCATGTCCCTGTTTGAGATTCCCATTGAGCAGGCGGTTGACCACAGGACAGGGCAGCTGACGATGATGCTGGAAGAAATGGACGCCGTGATCTATGTCATGTCAGCGATCGCTCCGTTTTCTGCCTCAGATGCCGCCAATCTGGAAGCAGTCGTGAACCGGCTCCCGATGATGCTGTTTGTGAGCAGGACGGATCTGATGGACAGCGCGGAGGACAGTGTCGAGGCGCTGGGATACATAGCGGAGGAGTTTGCAGGCAGGTTTGCGGGCGTGGAGTGTGAGATCCTGGATGCCTGTCAGCCGGACGCGGCGGATAGGATCCTTGATGCGATAAAGGAAATATCGCTCGGGGAATTGCGTGAATTTCACATAATGCGCCTGGAACAGTGGGCGAGGGATATCACGGCGAAGGGACTGCGCCTGCAGATAAGGCAGCGTGAGAAAGAAAGGGCGTCGGATGACGCTGAATACCGCAGACGACTTCTGGAATGGGATGAGCTGCGCCTGCAGATGCTGGAAAGGAAGCAGAAAGCCGTAGATGTCATGAACCGTGAAATAACCAAGTCAAAGCCTGTGATTGTGGAAGAGCTGGTCAGGCAGCTGAAAGCGGCAGATGACAGGAGGCAGTGGCTGTGCAGCGGGTTGAAAAAAGCGCTGGAAATGGAATTGTGCACGATCTCTGGTGCTGTGGCTGGCACTGTAAAGGGCACGGCAGATCTGGATGCAGCATGGCTGGCTGACGAGGTAAGCCGGAAATTTGAGCTCAAGATATCCATGGCAGATATGGAAGGAGAAAATGCGGTACATGTCCGGGAAGAATCCGCACAGACGGTTATGATGCCCAAAAAAGATAATCTGATCGCTGCCGCGGGGAGCGGGTTCATCGCAGGGGGCGCGCTGTTGAGCGGTATGCCGCTTCTGCCGACCTGCGCAGTTGCTGTGCCCGCAGTCTGGGCAATGCGCTATTTTGTGAGGAAGAACCGAGAGGAACAGGCAGAGTACGATGAAAAACTTGAACAAGCCGTACGGGATTGCTGTGATCGGAATTTTGCGGCACTGGCAGGGCAGTTCCGGACAGTGATCGACACGTATTATGATGCGATCGTGGAGATGATGCGCGATCTCGATATACGGAGGGAGCCAGGGAACGTTCCCGGCGGTATTGGGGAAGAGCAGCAAAAATTGTCCGGAATGTTGGAGAGACTGGTGCAAGAAAAATGACCTGGAGATACTAGAGATGCATAATACAACGTATGGACACCAAAATAAAGGAGATAGAAGATGATCGACACAAAAGCGTACAAGCAGACAATGGCAAGTATCTACAAAGAGATCACGGAGGAGAAAAAATTCCTTCAGGAGAACGGTGTTTCCCTGAAAGGCGCTTCGGAGAATGAAAATATTGATGACATTATCCAGAAGACAAAGGGTACTTCGTTCAAGCTTCTGGTAATGGGGGAATTCAGCTCCGGCAAGTCTGCGTTCATCAATGTCCTGCTGGGAGAAAAACTGCTGCCGGAAGGCGCTGTTCCCATGACCGCTCTGATCACGGAGATCCGTTACGGCAGGGAGAGACAGGTTACGATGTATCCGAGACCCGGAAAGTGGAAGGGGGGAAGCCAGCCCTTTGACATTGAGCCGAAACTGTCGGAGATCAGGAAATATTCCACGATCGACAATAAGTCCGGGATCAACATGAAGGAAGCAAACAGGGTGGATTCTAGTTTTGAGAAGATGGTGGTGCACTGGCCGCTGGATATTTTAAAGGACGGCGTAGTGATCGTGGACTCACCGGGATTGAACGATCCGTATTCAAACGACCATATCGTACAGAACTATGTACCAAAGGCAGATGCCGTTTTGTTCTGCGAAAACGGCACACAGGCATATTCGGCGGGAGACAAGAAAACACTGGAGATGATCAATAGCAGCGGGTTTAAGAATCCGATCATGGTCACGACTTATTTTGATGTTGTGACAGACGCAATGACACAGCAGGAGATCCAGGAATTTATGGATATCTGTAACGCGAAGTATCTAAACCACACGGAGAAGCCGTTTTGCCATTATGTGAATTCGAAGCTGGGAATGGAGGCAAAGAAGAGCGGGAGTCAGTCTGAACTTGTGGAGTCCGGTTACTATGAGCTGGAAATGTTCCTGGCACACTATCTGACAGAGCATAAAGGCAGGGAAAAGATCGGCGCCGCGACATCTGCCATAAAAGTGTATAATGCCGGGCAGCGGAAGAGACTTAACGGTGTCATGGCAAACCTTGACGCGCCGGACGCAGATTTTAACAGGCGTATTGAGGAAACCAGAAAAAAACTCGGGAATGCAAGGCGCCAGGGGAGTCTGATCATGCGGGAATTTAAACTTGAGCTGAAAAGCGCCAGGGACGAGGTGAAAGATCAGCTGATCCCGGAGCTGTATGACGGATTGTGCAGCAAAGTGGATCTGGAGGGGTTTGAGCCAGATACCAGTTTTACGGTATTCCATCCCAGGCAGAGCAGCCGGCAGATTGCTGAGGAGTGCAGTAAGGAGCTGGAGCGCAGGCAAAAAAAGTATGTGGCGGACTGGAGCAATGACGTACTGGCACCGATGGTGACGAAGGCATTTCAGAAAACAGCTTCAAAAATGAAAAAGCAGTTTGACGCGTTCAGCGAGGATATCATAGAGGCAAATTTGACCCTTGATACGAAAAAGGCAGATGTCAACACGGATGTCAATACCGCGACGAGGGTGGCTATGGTTGCCTATGCGCTGTTTACGGGCGACTGGATCACTGCGCTGATGGGAGGCGTGTTCGGTGCAGGGGCGTTTGGCAGGACGCTTGCGTGTGAGTTTGCGGCTGGACTGATTCTGGGGATCATCAGCCTGTTTACCCCTGTTGGTCTTCCGGCACTGGTTCTTGCAGGAATAGCGGGGTTGCTGGGCAGTGTGGGCTGGACTGCCGCCAGGGCTGCGAAAACGATCAAGGAGAATACGCTGCGGCAGACACGCGGATCCATGCAGGAAAACAGGGAGGAGATCCTCGCGAATACATCGGTGCAGTGTGAGAGGATATTTGATGACCTGGAGCGGAAACTAGAGCAGGCTGTCAATGACGATATCGCCGAGGTAGAAGAGAATATACGGACGATCGAGCAGGAGAGGAAAAACAACAAATCACAGATCAGCAGGCGCAAAAACGAGATTTCCAATATCATTCATTACATTGATGCTGTCGATGCCAGGATGGATGATATCAGGGCAGGATTCCAGATCGGATAGCATCGTGTGATCAGTGGCAGATAGAGGTACAGAGATGACAAACATACATTTGGTTTATGATCCATACGCAGATAAGGTCCAAGTCTACATTGAGAGCCGGGAGATCACGGCACCGGAAAATAAGATCTATTCATTCTTGGATCTTAACGGTTTTTACAAATGCCTGCTGCCGTTTCGCAGGCGATACGCCATATGGGAAGGGCTTTTGCTGGAACTTCTCGAAGAAGTCAATGACGAGGATCTGCATATCATTTTTGAAGGGCGCAGGACGGATCATCAACGGCTTGCGGAGGCTTTCAGGCAGATGGAACCAGCTGTGGAGAACGCAGGATATGAGAATCGATGGCAGCTTACATACAAACAGAATTTTGAGTCAGCGGACTTTGCCAGGCGGCTTGCGGAAACGGCAAAGGATCTGCGGGAAATGTGCGAGTGCAGGGCGGAGCTAAGCAGGATTGACAACTTCATCGCCGGCATCAGGGAAGAGAGCGTGGTCGAGAACTGCAGACAGTTCAGGTCACTTCTCTCGGAGCATATCGTGAAATGGGAGCAGGGTAACAGTGCGTTCAAACAAGAAAAAATAGCGTACCTGAGTATGATGGAAGAGGGCATCGCGGAAGTGGGCAGACAGTTGGAGGGACAAAGATCATGGGTGTGACAGGAAGAGAACTGACAGTTGAGAATTCTTTGAATTCTGTGATCAGTGCGGTGGACAGTGTGGTCAGAAAACAGTATCTTGCGGAATTGCAGGAGGCGGAAGTCGTACCGCTCAACATGAAAACCGACTGCATCAAAGCGGGCAGAAATGTAAGGTTGTTTCAGGTGCTCTCGCTTTCCTACAGCAGTGCTGATGATCTGTATGACAGGCTGGTGAATGTTTTTGGCGTCGTTGCGCAGTTTCATTCAAGTCAGATCTTTATCCTTGACAGCGACGGACTCCGCGTTTCACTGTATCTGGGGATCGCGTGCAATGAGCTGGATCAGCTCAGTATGCAGTTTAACACGTTCAAAGGTTCCTTTCTCGGCAACTTTCCAGGCGGTAAGATCTCCATGCTGAACATGTCCGAGAGCGAGGTGCTTCTAAACGGCATCTTTGAGGAAGAAAATATCAAGATCGCCGCTGTCTCAGCACTGACAACGGCAAAAGAATGTTCCGGGAATAAGTGCTATGGGATTGAGCATCTGGTGGAGGGAATGTATGGGAGACCGTTTACGATGGTGCTGATCGCAGATGCTGTTCCCAGGAAAGAGCTGTGCGCACAACGCCAGAATCTGGAAGCAATGTACACAGAACTCTCACCTTTTCGGGAATATACCATCTCCATGAACCGCAATGAATCAAAGGGATATACGCAGACCTATAATCTCACCAAAAGTGAGTCCGTGACAGACGGGAAGAGCGTGACAGAAAATACGGCTTTCGGGAAGACGACAAGCAGGTCGGATACCGTGACACGCAACAGCGGGATAGAGAGTAAACAGGCAAAAAACCAAATCGCAGGGACCGCGCTGTCACTGGCTGCAATGCTGGCGGGGCTCGGCGATGCCACAGTGCACCCCCTGCAGGGCTTGTTTTACGGAGGAAGCATTTCCAACATCATCGGTTCTGTGCAGCTATTGATCGAGGGAGCAGAGCCAGGACGGACGAGGACAGAGGGGGAGGGCGAAAGTTACACGGTCAGTTTTTCCGAGTCGGAGACAACGTCCCGCCAGAAGGGATTTTCTGCCTCCAAAGGAATTTCTGACAGCCGCACGGCTGCGAGTGGTCAGACACTCCAGATGCGGTATGAAAATAAGTCGGTCTCCGATCTGCTCAGTGTACTGGATGAACAGATCGCACGGCTGCAGCATATTGAGGAGACGGGTGGTTTCTGCTGCGCCGCGTACTTTGTGGCAGGGGATATTTCAACGGCGCTTATGGTATCGAACATGTATCGCGCCCTGTTGGGCGGCGGCAACAGCCTCGGACAGCTCAACGCAGTCAATATATGGTCTGATCCGGGGAAAGTAGAGCGTATCTGTGACTATTTAAAACGGATGAACCATCCGCTGTTCCACTTTGAACAGAGACCTGATTACCCCACTTTCACGGCGGGATCCCTGGCGGCGGTAGATGAGTTTCCGATGTATGCCGCGCTGCCGCAGAAACCGGTCGGCGGGCTTCCGGTCACTGTGCGCGCGGAGTTTGCAAGGGATATCGCAAATATGGACAGCAGTCTGCAGGGACAGGTTTCAATCGGAAATATATTTCATATGGGAAAAGTAGGGATCGGTCAGGTGTCCCTGTCCCTAAATGATCTGAGCGGACATCTGTTTGTTGCAGGTACAACGGGCATGGGAAAATCTAATTTCTGTTATGGGCTTCTGGACAGTCTATACAAGGAAAATATTAAGTTTATGGTGATCGAACCGGCAAAAGGAGAGTATAAACAGGTGTTTGGCGGACGCGCGGACGTTCACGTTTTTGGCACGAATCCGGCTATCACGCCGTTGCTCAGGATCAATCCATTTTCTTTTCCCGAGGGGATCCATGTGGATGAGCACATCGCGAGGCTGCTGGAGATCTTCAATTCCTGCTGGCCGATGTACGCTGCGATGCCGGAGGTCCTAAAGGAGGGCATGGAAACAATCTACAGGCAGTGCGGTGATGCCTTTCCTTCCTTCGCGGACCTGCTGAAAGTCCTGCCGGAGATCATCCGCCAGTCGGAATTTTCAGGGGAAGTGAAGGGAAATTATATCGGTTCGCTCGTAACGCGGGTGAAATCACTTACAGATGGCTTGTATGGCAGTATTTTTACGGACGATGAAATTGACAGCCGTACGCTGTTTGACGAGAATGTGCTGATCGATCTGAGCCGTGTGGGGGCGGGGGAAATGAAGGCATTGATCATGGGGATTATGGTCATGAAGCTGCAGGAATACAGGATGTGCCATGCCAGGATGAATTCTCCGCTGATGCATATCACTGTTTTGGAGGAAGCGCACCACCTGCTGAAGGCACCGACTGTCTCCTCGGCGGAAGGGGTCAGCCTGCGTGCGATGTCCCTGGAAATGATCACCAACGCCATCGCCGAGATGCGCACTTACGGGGAGGGCTTTTTGATCGCGGACCAGTCCCCGACGCTGATGGATCTGTCCGTGATCCGCAACACCAACACCAAGGTGGTGTTCAAACTGCCGGAGCAGTCCGACCGTCAGGCGGTGGGGGCTGCAATGCCGCTGACCAGCCCGCAGATAAACGAGATCTCAAAACTCGAGAGGGGAGTGGCAGTCGTCTGCCAGAGCAACTGGGACAATGCGGTGCTGGCGAAAATAAGGCATTATAAAGCTGAGGATTTCATGCCCTATATCCATCAGGTACCGGATAGTGCGGTCGATGGGCGGCAGGTTCGCACCCAGTGTCTTGCCATATTGCTCAGAGACAGGATTTCCGGCGATAGCGACTCCTCGTTGGATGTCAGTGTGTGCAGGGAGCTGCTGTCAAAGGCAGTGTATGCGGACAGTGACATGAAAGCGTATCTGGGGGTCATCAGACGCTATCTCGCGCAGGGTGCCTGTCACAGATCATTCGGGGAAATATGCAGGTATATCGACAGGATGGTCAAGGCAGGGAAGATGTTGGAAGTGTGCGGGGACATGGAGGATCCGGCGCAGTGGGAAAGAAGGGCGATGGCTTACATCAACACTGCTGCAGAACTGACAGAGGCGGAAGCGACGGAACTGATCTCCATATGTATCAACACGCAGACAGGAGATTCTCATGAAATAAAGAGGGCAGAAATAAAAAAGTTATATTACCGGTATTTTGCGTATGCAGCACAGAGGAGGAAGTCAAATGTTTTTTGATGAAAAGATCCGTGAGGGCAGCGAACGGAATGAAATGCAGGAACTGAGGGAAAAGCGTGACGATTATGATGATATCAAGGAAATCAATGTCGAGCTTGTCGAAAGTGTGGAGGGACTCGAACAGCAGCCGATGGTCGTCACGGGAAGCCCTTTTGAGATCGCGGGCAGTCTGGACTGCACACAGGGTGATAACCGCTATAATGTAGCCAGTGACTGCGGACTGGTGAGCTGCTCTAATTACCTGAAGCTGTGTGGGATAGAGGTAAGCGAGGACGAGATCGTGGGCTATGCGCTGGCAAACAATCTGTGTTCACGCGGTTATTTTTCCGCACCAGAAAGCTGGGGTGGGACGAATGACCAAAATCTGGAAACCATTTTGGAACACTATGGTGTAGGATCCTCTGTGTTCCATTCGGATGAAAAACGCGGATCCATAGGGGGGATCGCTGATGCGGTGGAGTGCGGTCATGCCGTTATGATCGGTGTGAATGCGGGCTGCTTGTGGGATGATCCCAATTTTGTGGGGGACGGGCGTGCCAATCACCAGATCACAGTGACAGGGACGATCCGAAATGAATCAGGAGAACTGGCGGCACTGACGGTCTGCGACAGCGGGCGGAGTCTGGGAGCTGACAGCTGCAGGGTGGTGTCCGTGTCGGATATGCAGGGGTTTTATGCAGCAATCCCAGGGGCGTCGGCGATCATTTCAGACAGGGCAGTGAGGTAAGTCCGATAACAGTTTTTAAAGATTTCCGGGAAAGGATAAGGGTTTGGAAATGGAAAACAGGGAAGATATTATCACAGCGATAAAAACAGCGACACGGAGCAATTTTGCACTGTCGTTATGGGTTCCCGTCAGGAGGGCGGGACATATACTGGACGCGGCATTTTTGTATGATATGGGCAATTTTACGACAGTGAGGATGCGTCCTTTTGCCTCAGTTCTGGTTGAACCTAGAACTGGAACGCTGCTGGAATACCGCAATGCCTATGTGAGTGATTTTGCAGACACAGAAAAGTACCCCTTGTCGCTTAAGATCGATTATGCTGTGCCGTCTGCTCGGACTGCTGCACAGCAGTTGGCACTGACGGCAAGGGCGGGGGAATTGTATCAGGCTGTCCGAGAGCTTGCGTGGAGGGATGGATTGACGGATGAGGAGATCGAAACGGCAAGGGAGTATGCAGGGTGCTTTGCGAAAGCAGTTCCAAATGATCTCGTCGTGTTTTACGAAGCACTCGCGCCGGAGTTTTTCAGCTGGTTGGATTCGCTGGTGGTGACGGACAAAAATTTTGCAAAATAGTAGGATTTTGTGTTGATTATGGTGTATAATGGAAAAGAAGGAGGAAAACAGTCAATGGACCAACAAAAAGTAGTACAGGTTCTGAAACAGATATTTGAGCAGCGCGGCGTAGAGATCGTCGGACAGCAGAACCAGTTCCGTGCCGCAGTCTTTGATTTGCTCGACAGCGTGAAACACAGAGATGAAAGACTTATACTCAGGAATGCCATAGAGTCCGGTGCTCTTATGTTTCTGGTCACAGCCAGACCGATCACGGGCGATACAGCGCGAAACGCGATGGAACAGATGACGCGGACAGGGCATATGAAGGAGGAGGACGCGGAGTTTGTCACGAGATGCTTTATAATTGCGTGCGGCGAAGATCCGGCGGCGGTGATGTCTGGCAAGGAACCACATATTGAGGAGGGAGGAGGAGCTCAGCAGGAGAGAGTACATACACAGTGGACGGTGGAACAAAGCAGCAGAGACGAAACCCAGAGCAAGCATGAAGATGAAAGAAAATTAGCGATTCTGGCAATTGGGATCTGCGTAGGTATTGCAATCTTTATTGCAGTAGTATTTTTTGTCTAATAACTTTAATTCATGAAACAAACTTTTAAAATTGAGGAGGAATAATTATGGTGGAAACAACATCAACAACAGTGGCATACATGTTTGGGGCGATCATTGGATCCCTTTTGGCAGGAGCACTCATAGGACTTATACCGTTTTTCCTGGGCAGGAAATATGGGAAGGCAACGCTGGGTATCGTCGGACTGGTGGTCTGCATCTTGTGCAACTTCCTGCTGGGTATGCTCTTATCCATTCCCGCGTGTCTTGTTTTTGTCCTTATAATAATGTTAACCCGTAAGTAAGGAGTTGTTAAAGTTACTTGTAGTTTAAGGGGATTTTGGGAATGCGGGGAAAAGGGGAGAGAGCAACATATACAAAAGGAGTGAAAGAGCATGAATGAAAAATTAGCCAAAGGAACCCACATCAAAACGATCCTGAACGGTGAAGTCGTGGTGGACCGCTGGCTTGCCGAGGGCGGTCAGGGAAATGTGTATGTCGTGAAGTACAACGGTGAGGAGAAAGCCCTCAAATGGTACAAGTCTTCCGGCATGGGCGAGAACAAGGACGCGTTCTATGACAACCTGAAGAATAATGTGGTGAAGGGCGCCCCAAGCCCCGCATTTCTGTGGCCTCTGGATATCACGGAGTGGAGGGACGGGGTGTTTGGGTATGTCATGAACCTAAGACCCGAAGGATATTATGAGGTATCAGATTTTATGCTGACTCATGTCCGTTTCAAGTCGTATCATGTCATGGTGGATGCTGCCCTTCAGATCGTATCGGCATACAGGATACTGCACAATAAGGGTTATAGTTATCAAGATCTGAATGACGGAAATTTCTTTATCGATCCAAACAACGGCAAAGTGTTGATCTGCGACAATGACAATGTGGCGCCAGACGGCACGGAGACCGGCATCATCGGAAAACCGCGTTACATGGCACCGGAAATCGTGATGCGCAGGGAAATGCCGAACAGTCTGAGTGACAGATTCTCCATGTCCGTTATCCTATTTATTCTGTTTACATTAAACCACCCGCTGGAGGGAAAACGCTCCCTGGTCCCGGCGATGACACCAAAGCACCAGGAGGCGCTCTACGGCAGCAAGGCACTGTTTATCATGGATCAAAGTGACAGGGATAATGCCCCTGACCCTGTTATCCACAGAAATGTCCTCATGGTGTGGGATTTCCTGCCTGACTATATGCGCAGGCTGTTTTCCAGAGCATTCGGGCAGGAGGCACTGCATGAATCGAACACACGTCCGAAAGAGGTGGAATGGATCAAGTGCCTGGTGCGCTTCCAGAGTGATATCGTGTCATGTCAGTGCGGAAATGAAGTGTTTATACAGCAGGGAAAGCCGTGTGTGTGCGAAAAGTGCCAAAGCAGGGTAGATATACCGTTTTGTCTGAAATTGCAGGACTACAGTATGCCGGTGACTGCAGGGAACAAGTTGTACCGGTGTCAGCTGGGACCGTGCAATGTGAACGAGGCGTTGAATCCGATCGGAGAGGTAGTTTCCAAAGGGGGCGCATATGGTCTGCGCAATTGCAGCGGGATGATCTGGAATGTGACGACGCCCAGCGGAAAATCCAAGCGCGTGATGGCAGAGGAAGGCATTCCGATGAAGGATGGCATCAAGTTTACTGTAGACACGGGAACCATAGCAATGGGACAGATTGAAATCATAGCAAATAACCAGTAGAAGGGAGATAAGATTATGCCAAGTCCTAGTGAACTAGAGAAGACACCCCGCAGGGAACTGCATGTTTTTTACATTTTGGATACCTCCGGAAGTATGTCGGGAACACCGATCGCAACGCTCAATAATGCGATGACAGAGACCGTGGAGGTGGTCAGACAGCAGGCAAAGAGCAATGCGGATGCACTGGTGAAGATATCTGTTCTGGAATTTAACAGTGGGTTTCGATGGCTGCAGCCCCAGGGACCTGAGGAGATGGAACATTTTATCTGGAAAGACTTAAAAGCAGGCGGCTTGACGGATATGGGGGCAGCATTGAAGGAGCTGGATTCTAAGCTGTCACGCCATGCATTCCTGAATTCCATGACGGGCGCATATCTTCCTGTGATCATTTTTATGACGGACGGATACGCCACAGATGACTACAAAAAGGCACTGGAACAGATTCGCAAGAACAGATGGTTTGAGCGGGGGACCAAGATCGGTTTTGCTGTGGGGGAAGAGGCAGATGCCGAGATGATCACGGAGATTGTAGGAAGCGCTGAGGCAGTTGTGCAGACAGATAATCTGGAATTGTTCGCACGCATGTTAAAGTTTGCTTCCGTGACGGCAACGATGCTGTGCAGCCAGTCACGAACGGATGACAGCGAGATCAGCGGAAAGGTGATACTCGATAAGGCAAGGGTAGACAATCCGGATATGAAGGGGGCACTGCCTGAACCGGAACCATTTTTGGGCGATCCGTATGTATCAAGCGATATCGATGAGGGAGATGAGTGGCTTTTTGACGACGATGGCGGGTTTGACTGATGGTCTGTGCTGTTTGTGGAAAGGAGCGTCATATGGGAGAATATTATGCGTTTCATAATACCGTTAAAGGGTATCTACATGAGAGGAAAGATATTCCCTGCGAGGACTATTCTGGATCTGCTTCTGTGTATGATACCGCGGCGGGCGCACAGTTCCATATCGCAGTGGTAGCTGACGGGCATGGGGATGCCGCATGTATGCGCAGCAGGCTTGGCTCCCGGAAAGCGGTGGAAATCGCCAGGGAATGCCTGACAGAGTTTGCGGAAAGCGTGATGAGCGACATGCAGGATTCCCAAGATGTACCGGAGCAGTACAAGGGGTATCAGCGGATCACGGAGATGCTTGATAAGGCGGCGGTGTACGGAAAAGACGCAAGGAACATATCAAAAGCCCGCGTTCCGGAATCTCTGACAAACGCGATCGTCTCCCGCTGGTATGCGTTTGTAAATGAAGATATCTGTCAGAATCCATTATCGGAAGAGGAGATCAGCCAGGCAGGAAAATATGCGGATGCGTACCGCGAGGGCAGACGTCTGGCGCATGTGTACGGGACGACCCTGATCGCGGCGCTGATGCTTCCCGGCTACCTGCTCCTGATCCAGCAGGGGGACGGCAGGTGCGACGTGTTTTATGATGATGGGACTGTCGATCAGCCGATTCCCTGGGACGAGAGGTGTCATGAGAACGTAACCACATCAATGTGTGATGAGGATGCGCCTGCAAGCATTCGTTCCCGCGTGATTGCGCTCGAGAGCAAAAAGGTGATAGCGTGCTATCTTGGCAGCGATGGCGTGGAGGATGCTTATCGCGATATGGAAGGAACACATATATTCTATCGCAGCCTGACATGTGAGCTGGCTGAGCGGGGAACGGATGCCTTTGAGACATACCTGGCTGAAATGCTGCCTGGGTTCAGCCAGACCGGAAGCGGAGATGACGTTTCTGTCAGCGGGATCGTTGACTTGGAGCGCGTTAAGGAGTTTGTTCCGGTATTCAGGATGAAGATCAGACAGTATGACCTGAAAGAGGAGTTGAACCGATATGAGAACCGGGTCATTTCCATGAGCCGAAAGCATGGGATCCTAAAGGAACAGGCGGAAGAAGCGGAAAAAGAGTACTTGCGGGTGAAGAAACAGATGGACCTGGCAAAAGCGGAATATATAGAGGCGAGAAATATATATACCGAAGCTGCTGCCAGCGCGGGAGAGTGTAAGATACAACGGATAGCATGGGAAAATGAATTGGTCCAATTGTTGGATGAGCGGCAGAAGAGCACACAAAAATCGGGGTTTTCCAATCCGCCGGTGAATAGGGATATCCGCGACTCAAAAATTGAAGAACTCAAAAAACTCATGGCAAAGTACCTGCCGAAATATGACAAGGCATGTTCTGAAGAAACGAGATTAAATGACAAAGTAAATGAAGCAAGAAACAAAATAAATATAATAAGACCGAATTTAGACGACCTGGATGTGAAGCGCGAGAAAGCACGGCAGGAGTATGACAGGTACGACCAGGAATACCAGTCGATCAAGGATGAGATAGAACGTATCAACAGGGAAATGAACAGTATGGATGATAAGAATGATGCAGAGCATCCGGATCCGGACACAGCTGTGTCCATGAAAAGCGAGCAGCAGGACAAAGAGGAATGTCTGGAAGGGGAAGGCTGAACACATAGGGGGGATTGGCAGATCATGATGGAATTGAACTGCGTTTCCTGCAAAGGACAGTGGTACATTGAGGAAACAGACGGTATGGAAGTCCGATATTGTCCGTATTGTGCGGACAAGATCTGGGAGCAGGACAAGGCGGGGTCCTTTGATAAAGCCCTCTTAAAAATTGTCAGGATGTCAGGTTACGGCATACTGAAAGAGAGAAAGCGGCTGGCAGCATATCTCTCTGACCTGGCGCCGGACCACAGGAATGAAATACGCATTTTTTCAAAATCCTGCAGTGATACACTGATCAATTTGTTTTGTGCATCAGATCAGGGAGAACATACACGGCAGCAGACCATCAGTAAAGCAAAACAGATGTTATTGGACAGGGAAGGGCTTTCTCAGACGTGGACAGATATGATCGTGGACGAGCTGGTTAACGTATTTGGGTGGAGATCAGATGAATCGCGGTTATAAGGAGTATGATTGCCATGAAGAAATTTATTTGTACTTTCTGCGGCAAATATTGGTGTGCAGGCGAGGAAAGCGCAGACAGGATCCAGTACTGCCCATTTTGTATGGCAGCAGTACCCAGGGAAAACATATTTGTGGCAGGCCGTTGCCGGTATGGTGAAGCGGACAGCAGCGGCTGGCAGGATATGGTCTTCCTGTCATCGGGTCATGCCCATGTGGCAGGGATCCGAGAGGACGGGACGGCTGCCGCCGCTGGCTGGAACCGGTATGCCCAATGCAATGTGGGCGGCTGGAAAGATCTTATTTCCATATCGTGCGGCGGGAGTTATACGGTGGGTGTGCAGAAAGATGGAACCGCGCTGGTAACAGGGCGGTATGTACACCGCGGGCGCCATATCAGAACGTGGAAGAACCTCGCTTATGCAGCTTGCGGGAACAGCCATACGATCGGGCTCAAGCAGGACGGAACAGTTGTGGCGGTCGGGTTGAACGGATACGGTGAATGCAACATCAGGGAGTGGAGGGACATGGAGGCAGTTGCCTGCGGGAAGCATCATACGGTGGGACTGAGAAGGGACAGAACCGCAGTGGCAGTCGGTGACAATACCGATGGGCAATGTGATATCGCAGACTGGAGCGGCATGGTCGCGATCGCCTGTGGGGGCAGTCACACGGTGGGGCTGAGAGATGACGGCACAGTGACAGCAGTCGGTGATAATACCCATGGACAGTGTGATGTTGCAGGGTGGCAGAATATTGTTGCCATCGCCTGCGGAAACAGTCACACCGCAGGACTGAAAAGTGATGGAACGTTAGTCGCGGCAGGCTGGAATCAGAGCGGGCAGTGTGATGTCGGGGACTGGAAGGAAGTTGTATCTATATCCTGTGGGGGAACTCACACCGTCGGATTAAAGAAAAGTTGATAAAAACTGATGGAAAAAGGAGCGTCCGAAAAGAGGGAGCGCTCCTTTTGAAATACAAGGATATCCGTTCAACCAGGTTCCGATATCCGTGATACGCCCACAAAGATCTCGGAGATCTTATACCAGGTAGGATAGTCTACGATCCCTGTCGGTGCAAGGCCGAAGATGCGCTGGAAAGTGCGGACTGCGTTGGCGGTGGCAGTTCCGAAGACACCGTCCTCAGAGATGCGCGGTATGGCGGGATAATTCTGTGCGATGCGGTTGAGCTGCTGCTGCATCTGCAGCACTTTCTGCCCGGAGGAACCGACCGTCAGGTCATAGCCCGGCCACGATGAGGGAACACCTGATATGTATGTGGTGGAGTTGATGTACATGTCATTTCCGTAATAATAACGTATGATCTCTATCGGTGTGTAGCCCTGGTCGCCCAGATATTTGCTTCCCCACTGGGAGAGTCCGTTGCAGGTGACGCGGTTTCCGTCGCAGTAGGAGGTAAAGATCGGCTGGCGCACGCCCGGGCGCGACAGGTAGTTCGAGAAGATGGAGTCCACGATGCGGCTGATATTTTCGTATATGTTCCTGCCGCGGATCCATTTCTGGTCGTAGGCTGTGGAGGAAGTGATGGTGAAGTTGTAGCCCTGGTTGCGATACCACTCTGTATACACGCGGTTCAGCGTGAACGACATGATCGCCAGCGTGTTGGCGTAGATCGTGTTCTCGGGCCACGTCGCATAGATCTCGGACGACACGACATTCTTGATGTAGTCTGTGTAGCGCACGTAGTAGTTGGGCGCGGAGGAGTCCTGCGGAACTCCGTCGTGCACGATGACAAATTCGGGGATCACGACACGGCTCAGGACGATCTCGCCGCTCTCATCCATCGGCTTGATCTCGTCCTCGGGTATTTTTGGCGGGTATTCGCCATACAATGTATGGTCAGGTATGACGATGTCGTCCTCGGTCTCCCCCGGAGGTTCGACCTCGATCGGGTTCATGGTGACGGGCTGTACAGCCGTGACATCGGGAAGGATCTCTGTGCCGGAGATATACACGGGTTCATATCCCGGGGCTGTGACGGAGATATTGTATTCTGAGTAGGGCTGGACATCACTGATCTCTGTGCTGTAGGACAGATTGGGGGCAGGAAGCGATATCGTGGAGGTCTGTCCGGAGTCGTCGGTGGCAAGTGTCTGCACGACGGTGTCCGGATCGCCGGAGTAAGATATCGTGATAGTGGCATTGTTTACGGGGATAAAGCCCAGCGATGACGTGACGCTGATGGTTAGATCTCCGGAGTAGGCCGGGGTTTCGGCTTTCATAATATTAGACATAAAAATCCCCTGCATATGTTTTTTATAATATATGCAGGGGAAGTGTCTGTGTTCCTTTATATAATTTATTTCTTCATTCCGGCGCGCTTTCTCAGGGTGGGATCGAGGATCTTCTTGCGGATGCGCAGGTTCTCGGGAGTGACTTCGAGAAGCTCGTCTGTATCGATGAAGTCGAGCGCCTGCTCCAGACTTAAGATCTTGGGCGGAGTGAGACGCAGCGCCTCATCTGCGCTTGAAGAACGTGTGTTTGTCAATTGCTTTTTCTTACACACGTTGAGTTCGATATCCTCGCCTTTTCCGTTCTGGCCGACGACCATACCGGAGTATACCTTCTCGCCGGGACTGATGAACAGCGTGCCGCGCTCCTGCGCGTTGTACAGACCGTAGGTGATCGCCTCGCCCGCCTCAAACGCGATCAGGGAGCCCTGTTTGCGGTATTGTATGTCGCCCTTGTAGGGGCCGTAACCGTCAAATATCGTATTTAAGATGCCGTTTCCCTTGGTGTTTGTCATGAACTCGCCGCGGTATCCGATCAGACCGCGCGACGGGATGGAAAACTCCAGGCGGGCATAGCCGCCGCTTGCCTTGCCCATGTTCTGCAGCTCGCCCTTTCTCTGGCTCAGTTTCTCGATGACAGTGCCGGAAAACTCTTCGGGGACATCGACGTAGGCGAGCTCCATCGGCTCTAGCCGTTTGCCGTTCTCGTCCGTTTTATACAGCACTTCCGCTTTGCTGACAGCAAACTCAAAACCTTCGCGGCGCATATTTTCGATCAGCACGGAGAGATGCAGCTCGCCGCGCCCGGAAACCTTGAAGGAATCAGCGCTGTCTGTCTCCTCGACGCGCAGCGATACGTCCGTGTTGAGCTCCTTGAACAGCCTGTCACGGATGTGGCGGCTGGTCACGTACTTTCCCTCCTGTCCGGCGAGCGGTGAGTCGTTCACGATAAACTGCATGGCGATCGTGGGTTCGCTGATCTTCTGGAAAGGAATGGGGACCACATTGTTCACGGCGCAGAGCGTGTCGCCGATATGGATATCCGAGATGCCGGATATGGCGACGATCGAGCCGATGCCGGCTTCCTTTACCTCCACCTTGTTCAGACCGTCGAACTCATAGAGCTTGCTGACTTTTACCTTCTTCTGCTTGTCCGGTTCGTGGTGGTTGCAGATGATGACCTCCTGATTGACGGCGATCGTGCCATTGTCAACCTTGCCGACACCGATGCGTCCCACATACTCATTGTAGTCGATGGTGCTGATCAGCACCTGCGTGCCTGCCTCGGGATCGCCCTCCGGCGCGGGGATATAGTCGAGGATCGTCTCAAACAGCGGGGTCATGTCGACGCCTGCGCCGTCCTCGTCTAGAGACGCGATCCCTGTTTTGGCAGAGGCGTACACGAAAGGGCAGTCGAGCTGGGAATCGTCCGCGTCGAGCTCGAGAAAAAGTTCGAGCACTTCCTCGACAACCTCGGCGGGGCGCGCCTCCGGCCGGTCGATCTTGTTGATGCAGACGATGACGGGGAGCCTGAGCTCGAGCGCCTTTCTGAGCACGAATTTGGTCTGCGGCATGGCGCCCTCAAACGCGTCGACGACAAGAATAACACCGTTTACCATTTTGAGGACGCGCTCAACCTCGCCGCCGAAGTCGGCATGTCCCGGGGTGTCGATGATGTTGATCTTGGTACTTTTATACATAACAGCTGTATTTTTTGATAAAATCGTGATGCCGCGCTCCCGCTCAATATCGTTGGAATCCATGACGCGCTCGGCAACCTCCTGGTTTTCGCGGAACACACCGCTCTGCTTGAGCAGTTCGTCCACGAGCGTCGTCTTGCCATGGTCGACATGGGCAATGATCGCTACGTTTCTGACATCTTCTCTTTTCTGTATCATATCGATAAATCCTCCATAATAATCCTCTGCAGTGCGAAAACTCTCTTTCACACCCTCCTCCTCAAACACGCACAATAGTATAGCACTTACCTTTGTTTTTTGCAATGTTAAAAAACATTTCTACGGCATTTCTCAAAAAGCGGCTTAAAGGGATACCGATCTGTGGCACATGGTGTCGAACCGTGTCGAAATGCAGCAAATAAGCGCTTTTCCTGCGATATTTCAAGCTTTATTTACCGTATAAAGTGGCATATGATTTAACTACAAGAACGAAGGGAGAATGAAGAGAATGCAAGAAACATTAAAGACAAAAAACGGGTATCACGAGCAGGTTATCGAAAACAATCAGGTGACAGTTATGGGAGAGATCGTGAGTGAGTTCTCATTCAGCCATGAGATTTTTGGCGAGGGCTTCTATATGGTTGACATTCAGGTGGCAAGGCTGTCTGAGTCCATGGATATCATTCCGGTGATGATCTCAGAGAGGCTGCTCGATGTAAGCGGGGATTTTCGCGGCATGATGGTGGTGGTGAACGGTCAGTTCCGCTCTTACAACAGGCACGAGGAGCATAAAAATAAACTGGTCCTCTCCGTATTTGCGAGGGAGATCGAATTTGTGGAGGAGATCAGCGAGAACATCAAAACGAACCAGATCTTCCTTGACGGCTATGTGTGCAAGGAACCTGTATATAGAAAGACTCCTCTTGGCAGGGAGATCGCAGATCTGCTGCTGGCGGTCAACCGTCCGTACGGCAAGTCGGACTATATCCCGTGCATCTGCTGGGGAAGGAATGCCCGCTATGCCTCCAACTTTGAGGTGGGGGAGCGCTGCCTGGTGTGGGGGCGGATCCAGTCGAGGGAGTACATGAAAAAGCTTTCCGAGGATGAGCTGGAAAAGAGGATCGCCTATGAGGTCTCCGTCAGCAAGCTTGAACTCCCGGAGGACGATGAGGAAGAGTAGTCGCGGAATTGACGTAAAAAAGTTGCAAAATCCTACACGATATGCTATCATGTTCGAAGTGATGATTGGTGACAGTGACGGTATTTGGACTGTCATGATGATTGATCATAGCTGTGCGGAGACGGTGCAGTTATAGGAAAGGACATAAGGTATAAATCTATGGAAAAAGGATTGGTACAGGTATACGGTGGGGAAGGACATGGCAAATTCGCAGCGGCGCTTGGCAGAGCCATTCAGGTAGCGTGTATGGGCAGGGGGGTTGTGATCATCAATTTCCTGAAGGGATGTCAGAATGAGGAATTTCTCAAAAGACTGGAGCCGGAGATCAAGATTTTCCGGTTTGAGAAGAGCGAGGAGGAGTTTGCACTGCTCTCTGACGAGCACAAGCAGGAGGAGATCTACAATATCAAAAACGGTCTTAATTTCGCGAAGAAAGTGCTCACGACCGGGGAGTGCGGTCTGTTGATCCTAGATGAGGTACTTGGACTGATCGATAAAGGTATCATAACGATTGAAGATTTAAGTCATATCCTGGAGGCAAGGTCCGACGATGTGGACATTATCCTGACCGGGATACGGCTCAACGATGATGTGTGCCAGCTGGCTGATGAGATCTATAAGATCGAGGCAGTCAATTATAAGATATATTAACGGCAAAGGAGTCATGTAGTTATGGCTCCTTTATATGATTGGGTGTGTGATTTATTAGTTGACAGTGCGCATGTTAAGATATATAATAAAAAGGCATAAGAAGAGTGAAAGATTGGATAGAGGTTGCGTTTTTTATCAGTACTTTTCAGTTAGGGATTGTCAGGAATCATTTTGAACAGTTCCTCAGGTGTCAGGAACCGTATATGTGAGAAGGAAAGGAAAAGACGCCGAAAGCAGGGGCAGCCTGAGGGCCTTTGCTTGGGCATGCAGTTAAGAGCTGTATGACTGTCATCAACAGATGGAGAGCTATCTTTTTCAGCTGGAGCCGGAGATCCTGGGCGGACAGCATTTTTGAAGGTATGATTCCGACCATCTATTGTGTAGATGATCGGTTTTCTTTTATGTGCAGCCCTGTGCAGGGCGCACGCTGCGGGCAGGGAGAGTCTTCCCGGCACGATTTCCTAAAAATATATAAGGAGGAATATGTTATGTCTATATTCAAAGGAGCAGGTGTTGCGATCGTCACACCGATGAAACCGAACGGGGAAGTAAATTATGAGGCATTTGCAAAGCTGATCGAGTTTCAGATCGCAAACAATACAGATGCGATCATTGTGTGCGGAACGACAGGTGAGGCTTCCACGCTCACACATGATGAGCATTTGGAATGCATCCGTTTCTGTGTGAAGCAGGTCAACAGGAGAATCCCTGTGGTTGCCGGAACTGGTTCAAACTGCACCCAGACAGCGATCTATCTCTCGCAGGAGGCGGAGAAGGCAGGCGCTGACGGTCTGCTGGTAGTTACGCCTTACTACAACAAGGCTACCCAGAAGGGACTGAAAGAACATTTTAAGCTGATCGCGCAGGCGGTACATATCCCTGTCATACTGTACAATATTCCAGGGAGGACCGGCGGTGTGAATCTCCTTCCGGAGACGATCGTCTCATTGTGTGAGGAGGAACCGAACATTGTGGGCGTGAAGGATGCGACGGATAACTTTATCCAGTATGCAAAGCTGATGGCACTCGCAAAGGGGAAGGTGGATGTATATTCGGGAAATGACAATCAGATCGTTCCGTTTATGTCGCTGGGCGCAAAGGGTGTCATCTCTGTTCTCTCCAATATCGCACCGCAACAGACACATGATATCTGTGCAAAGTATTTTGCAGGGGAGATTGAGGAGAGCGCAAAACTGCAGCTTGAGGCGATCGATCTGATCACCGCACTGTTCAGCGAAGTCAATCCGATACCTGTCAAAAAGGCGATGAACCTGATGGGACTCGAGGCGGGACCATTGAGACGGCCCCTGACAGAGATGGAAGATGCAACAGCTGCAAAGCTTGAGGTAGCGATGAAGAATTACGGTCTTCTTTGATGACAGGACCGATCGTATACGGGCGACAAGGTGAAAGGATAAGAAAATGACAAAGGTGATAATGCATGGTTGTAACGGCAAAATGGGTCAGATGATAACGGGGATCATTGCGTCAGATCCAGAGATCGAGATCGTGGCAGGCGTGGATACGTCTGATCATATCAAAAATGCGTACCCTGTGTTTCCGAGTATTGCAGAGTGTGATGTTGCGGCGGATGTCGTGATCGATTTCTGTGTGACGCAGACGGTTGACGGGCTTCTTGACTACTGCGTGGAGAAGCAGCTCCCGTGTGTGCTCTGTACCACAGGTCTCTCTGAGGCACAGCTTGCACATGTTGAGGAGGCTTCTAGAAAAGTGGCAGTACTCAGATCGGCGAACATGTCGCTCGGCATCAATATGCTGTTTAAGATATTGAAGGAGGCAGCGCAGATACTGCTTCCCTCTGGATTTGATGTTGAGATCGTGGAAAAGCATCACAATCTCAAAGTCGATGCGCCGAGCGGAACGGCGCTCGCGCTTGCCGACAGCATCAATGAAGCGTTTGGCAATGAGTATGAGTATGTCTATGACAGAAGCCAGGTGAGGGCAAAGAGGACAGACAAGGAGATCGGTATCAGTGCAGTGAGAGGTGGAACGATCGTAGGTGATCATGAGGTGATCTTTGCCGGTGAGGACGAAGTGATCACATTTTCTCATAGGGCATATTCCAAGGCTCTTTTTGGAAAGGGTGCGGTTCAGGCAGCAAAGTTCCTGAAAGGAAAACCTGCGGGCAGATATGATATGAAGGATGTTGTATAATAACGTATGTTATTGTGGAGGTTTCGATGGAATTTCGACCATGTATCGATATACATAACGGCCAGGTAAAGCAGATCATTGGAAGCTCACTTGAGGATCAAGACGACCTCGCCACAGAGAATTTTGTGGCGGCGAAGGGCGCTGAATACTACGCACAGCTATATCGGCAAAATGGGATAAGAGGAGGGCACATTATTCTCCTAAACCCCGCATCCAGCCCTTATTATGAGGCTGACAGAGCGCAGGCGTTCGCTGCGCTATCTGCGTATCCCGGAGGTCTTCAGGTCGGCGGAGGGGTCAATGCTGACAATGCAGCGGCTTATCTTGAGGCAGGTGCATCCCATGTGATCGTGACTTCCTACGTGTTTCAGGATGGTCACATCAATAGGAAGCATCTGGACAAAATCTGTCAGACAGTGGGAAAAGAGCATCTGGTGCTGGATCTGAGCTGTCGGATGAGAAATGGGTGTTATTATATTGTGACGGACCGTTGGCAGAAGTTTACGGAGGAAAGGGTTGATGACAGTACGCTTGACATGCTGACGGACTACTGTGATGAGTTCCTGATCCATGCGGTAGATGTCGAGGGAAAGAGCCAGGGGATCGAACAGATGCTTGTCAGGCAGCTTGGAAAGTGGTGTGTCAGTCCTGACAGGAATGCGATCACATATGCAGGCGGCGTGCATAGCTATGAGGATATCGAACTGCTGAGAGTGCTTGGCGGAGGAAAGATCAACGTGACGATCGGGAGTGCGCTTGACCTTTTTGGCGGAGAGCTTGCCTTTGATGAGGTACTTCGGAGAGTCAGAAATTGAGATGATTTCGGTCATGTTCAAGAAAAGCTTCGTGATGTTTGTCACGAAGCTTTTATCAACAATGTTATAATCTGGTCACGTTCACAGCCTGTGGTCCCTTTTCACTGTTTATGATCTCAAACTCCACGTCAGCGCCTTCATCGAGGGATTTGAAGCCGTCCATCAAAAGCCCGGTGTAATGTACGAAGACATCATTGCCCGCCTCGTCAGAGATAAAGCCATATCCCTTTTGGTTGTTAAACCATTTTACTGTACCTTTGTTCATAATAAAACCTCCATGAATAATTAGATAGCCTACCGGAACCTCAAAATGATATGTCCGATGCGGCATTAATATGATATCACAGCACAACGTAAAAGTAAAGAGATTATGAGATCTCTTTGGAAGATGGGGTGTCCCTACTCGCTGGGAGTTTGTTTGGCTGCAAGCCGCTCAAAAATCAGTTCGTAACCATCACTGCCGTAATTTAAGGAGCGGTTGACACGGCTGATGGTTGCTGTAGAAGCACCTGTTTTTTCTGCGATCTCGAGATATGTTTTGCGGTCGCGGAGCATAGTGGCGACTTCAAAACGCTGGGAGAGGGATAGCAGTTCGTTGACAGTACACAGATCCTCAAGAAAATTGTAGCTTTCCTCCTTGGTTTCAAGACAGAGCAATGCATCGACTAGATGGTCCACTGCATCCGTTTTTATTTTATTATTCATATTTTGGTCCTACCTCCCACTGAATGGATATTCTGATGAATTTAACTTTAACGCTGTAAAGTTTTACAGTTAAAAATATTTTAACACATTTGGGGGAAACTGTAAAGCGTTCATAAAATCAATCAATAGTCTTGATAAGTAGTTTTGAATACTATATAATGTAAGTGCTGATGTATACAGAAAACAATATGGCTGGTGTACAGACGAGATTAGATTATAAATGAAAGGCATGGTAATGCATATGCATATAAACACGAAAGATTTATTGAACAGCATCATGGAGAGCTTTGACAGGATCAGCTATGTGAAGTCTTCAGACATTCCCAATATAGACCTGTATATGGATCAGGTGACGACGTTTATGGATAAAAATTTTCGAAAGACTACCAGATATCCGGGAGATGATAAGATCATGACAAAAACCATGATCAACAATTACGCAAAGAATGATCTCCTGCCGCCCCCGGTCAGAAAAAAATATTCGAGAGAGCATATCCTGGTCCTGATCTTCATTTATTATTACAAGGGAATCCTGTCAATCAGCGATATTCAGACATTGCTAGGACCCATCACAGAAAAGTTTTTTCACAAGGACGGGGAGTTTGATATCCAGTCCGTCTACGAAGAGGTTTTTCAAGTGGGATATGATCAGATCGAGGCGCTCAAGCAGCATGTCATGGAGGAGTATGAGCGTGCGATGGGGACTTTTGAGGATGCCCCGGAGGATCAGAGGGAATTTTTAAAGCTGTTTTCGTTTATCTGCTTTCTGAGTTTTGACGTATATATGAAAAAGCAGCTGATCGAAAAATTGATTGACGAGATCAAGGAGGGCAGTTATCAAAAGGCTGATCGGAAGCCGGGCGATATGAAAAAAGAATAAATTGATCGAAAAATACCACAATATCTTGAAATTATCAGACAATAGATTTATAATAG
>ERZ778516.495-NODE-495-length-32963-cov-11.048225_pt1 | contig 32963 bp, 26 predicted proteins | sample MGYA00510342_ERZ778516 | MGnify/ENA primary metagenome ERZ778516 (study PRJEB29527, sample SAMN07138961) | mouse gut metagenome | material: feces | host: mouse | place: China:Nanjing | collected 2016-01-25 ... | reverse complement strand
ACGATGAACATTACAAGAATCAATCATGAGAAATGCGAGTGCGGCAGAACGTCGGCAAGGATTGACAGAATATGTGCCAGAACAGAGGATATCGTGTATATCCGTGGAAACAGTATTCTGCTATACAGTATCGAGAATGCCTTGACAGAACTGCGCGAAATCAAGGCTTCTTATATCGTGACGATCAACAAACAGCATGGTCTTGACGTGGTGGAGGTGCGCATCGAGAGCAAGCGCATTCAGGAGCTGCTGCAATCGGATAACGGAGAGTCCGTGAAGCAGCGCGTAGAAGCTGTTGTGGGCAAAATCATAGGCATGAAGCCCAAGGTCTATATTCACGAAGGGGAGATGACGCGGCTGTATAACAGAAGAAAAGTGATCATAATTGATGAGCGGAGGTTCTAAAACAGTGCAGAATCGCTTAAAAAAGAGTAAAAATTTGACGTTGAAAAAAGTATTAAAACAGTATAAAATAATAGATAGGTAATTGTTGGAAAATAATAAACGAAAGGAGAATTACTGTGAAAAAGAAATCATTAGTGGCAATACTATCTGTTTCTTTGTTGGCTACAGGGCTTATGGGCTGCGGCAATACAAAAAGCGGTGAGCAGGCGGAGCGTGCAGAAGCGGAGACAGAGCAGGAAAATCAAGGAGAGCAGTTGGAATCTGGGAAAGTGGCACTGCGCATCTGGGTCGAAGAGGCGAATATCGAGAATTTGCAGAAGATGATTGACAGCTTTGAACAAAAGTATGCAGGACAGGCTGATTTTGAGATCACGATCGAGCCGTCAGGGGACGCGGATACCAGAAATAATGTGCTGAGTGATATTCATAATGCGGCAGATATTTTCTCTATGCCAGATGACCAGCTTTACAGTCTGATCGCGGGCGGTGCGCTCTCGCCAGTGGTGAATCAGGATGAGGTGAAGAATGCCAATCTGCCTGACGCAGTGGACGCAGCATGTTATCAGAATGCATTGTATGCATATCCATACACGGCGGACAATGGCTATTTTCTCTATTATAATAAACAATATTTATCAGATACAGATGTTCAGACGTTTGACAGAATCCTTGAGGTGGCTGCCGAGAATGAAAAAAAGATATCAATGGAGTTAAATTCTGGCTGGTATCTGTACTCATTTTTCGGAAATACAGGACTTGACTTTGGCATTAATGAGGACGGCGTGACAAATCACTGCAACTGGAATACCACAGAGAGCAGCATCAACGGAGTGGATGTCGGACAGGCGCTTTTGAGTATCGCGACACATCCGGGCTTTGTGGCGCAGGCGGACGGCCTTTTTGTGGAGAGTGTGAAGGACGGCACCTGTATCGCTGGAATCAGCGGCGTGTGGAATGCGGTTGCGGTGCAGGAGGCATGGGGAAATAACTATGGTGCGTGCAAACTTCCTACATACACCTGCAAAGGGCAGCAGATTCAGATGTCATCCTTTAAAGGATACAAAATGTTTGGGGTCAATGCATATTCACCGCATCTGGCATGGGCACATAAGCTGGCGGACTGGATTACAAATGAAGAGAACCAGATTCTGCGGTTTGAGGAGAGAAGCCAAGGACCTGCGAACGCTGTGGCGGCAGCCTCCGATGAAGTCGGCAAGGTGCCGGCGATTGCGGCAGTTATTGATCAGTCACAGTATGGTGTACTCCAGCGCGTAGGCAACAGCTACTGGGATGCCTGCACAAGCTTTGCAGACACCATAGCAGCGGGAAATCCAGATAATGTGCCGATGCAGGAGCTGATGGACAGGCTTGTGAAAGGCATTACTGCCTCAGTGGTTCAATAAGGAGGGAATAAAATGAGCAAAATGAACAATAAGATGCGGTTGAGCATAACGATCATCATTTTAGTTCCGGTTTTTATTCTCGGAGCACTGGCGATTTTCTCAAACACTGCGGCGATCAGCAACCTGAAGAAAGTCAACAAGACGGCGATGACAATCGCAGATGAGCATATGGTCAATATTTCAGAGCTCAGTGAGATAGAAAAGGAATTGCAGGAAATCCATAAAAAAGCGCTCTCGCACATCATCGCGACGGACTTGGATACGCTCATCGCGACAGTGGCGGAGGTGCGTGCCGAGCAGGAAATCCTTGACAATTATCTGATCGAATATAAAGACAACCTGTCAGAGGAGGATGCCGGTGCATACAATACGATCGTATCGAATTATGAGACGATGAAATACGAGATTGCGAATTTGATGGCATTCAGTGGAAATGCGGAGAAGGAAAAGGCATTTGCGCTCGCAAACAGTACGATCAAGCAGTGCAGCGATGAGATGCAGCGTCAGGTGGAAGGCATGATGGTGCGCGCGCAGGAGAGTGCGTCGCAGGCGAGTGATGCGCTGACAGCAGAATATAACAAGGCGGTTTTAAAGAATACCATGATCGTAGTCCTCAGTGTGATTGCATTGCTGATCACACTGTACAGTGTATTTATTTTGATCATTCGAAAACTGATCGTTGCAAATCATGAGATCAATGACATAATCCGGGGTATTGACCAGAGTGAGGGCGACTTGACAAAGCGTATCAGTATCTTGTCCAATGACGAGATATCGGATTTGGGAAATGGTATCAATACCTTTATGGGTAAGTTGCAGAGTATCATGAAAATGATTATTGAAAATTCCAGAAAACTCGAGGAGGTTGTCAGTGAAGTGCAGGAGAGCGTCAGGACCTCGAATGACAGTGCCTCCGATCTGTCAGCGGTCACGGAAGAGCTCTCGGCAACCATGCAGGAGGTTGGGCATTCTGCGACGATCATCAACCAGAATGCGGACTCTGTGCGCAGTGAGGTTGAGATGATTGCGGACAAATCCAACAGCATTAATGAATACTCCAAGAGAATGAAAGAAAATGCGGATAAGATGGAGCTGGATGCAAAGACAAACATGCAGGAAACCAGCACAAAAGTGCAGGAGATCCTCGAGGTGTTAAATCAGGCGATCGCCGACAGCAAGAGCGTAGAGCAGGTCAATGGACTGACAAATGACATTTTGAATATCTCAAGCCAGACCAATCTGCTCGCATTAAATGCGTCGATTGAGGCGGCGCGTGCAGGGGAAGCCGGAAAGGGCTTTGCAGTGGTCGCAGATGAGATCAGACAGCTTGCGGCATCGAGCCGTCAGACGGCAAACCGCATTCAGGAGATCAACAGCGTTGTGATCAATGCTGTACATAATCTTGCAGGTCATTCGAATAATCTTGTGGAATATATGACGGATTCGATTCTGCCGGAATTTGAGAATTTTGTGACCAGCGGAGAGCAGTACAGGGATAATGCCACTTATATAGAAGGTGTTATGAATGAATTTACGACGAAAACAGATGACTTGAAGCGCGCTGTTGATGAGATTGCAGCGTCTATTGAGACCATCACAGATGCAATTGAGGACGGCGCAAGAGGCGTGACAGGCGCCGCGGAGAGTACGCAGGTGCTTGTGACGGATATGGAGAACATCAGCAACAGAATGGAGGAGAACCAGTTGATTGCGGCTGCACTCCAGAAAGAGACGGATGTATTCAAGAATTTCTGATACTTCGCAATATCAATAAAAGACTACAAAGAATTAGAACAAAAGTTCGCCGAGGCTTGACTTTGACGGACTTTTTTTATATGATAGAAGAATAAACAGGACAAACAATAGAAGTTTAAGCGGAGATGGGAAGGCGGGAGAAAAGTACATGGGAAAGTGTATCATTATCGGGGCAGGCGCATGTGATACGAAGCTGCTCGATCAACGGCTGGTAGTAAAAAATGAGGATCTGTGCATTGCGGCAGATGGCGGGCTGGATTATCTGATTCAGATTGGAAGGACGCCTGATCTGGTATTAGGAGATATGGATTCCTTACAGGCACAGGCGCTGACAGATTCCTTGCAGGTGAAGAGACTTCCCATTGAAAAGGATGATACGGACATGCTCGCAGCGATTAAGGAAGGGCTGGCAGCGGGCTATGAGCAGTTTGAACTATACGGTGCACTGGGCGGCAGACTTGATCATACGCTGGCAAATATTCAGTGTCTGCTCTATCTGCTGAACAGGGGGGCAGAAGGAACCATCGTTGGAGATCATGTCACACTGATGCTGATCAAGGATACAAAGATGTGCTTTACAGCAGCGTTTTGTGAGAAAGGGCGGCGCATTTCTGTCTTTGCCTTCGGAGGAGATGCGTATGGCGTCTCTGAGCGCGGTCTAAAGTATCTGTTGGATGCTGTCACCGTCAGACAGGAGTTTCCGATCGGTGTGAGCAATGAGTTTATTGGAGAAGCAGCGGAGGTTGAGGTGCAGCGCGGCATGCTGCTGCTGTGTATTGAGGGAGATTGACAGGGGGAGAATACATGATTTATACATTTTCGACATGGCTGTTCTTTTTTTACTTTTACTGTTTTTTAGGCTGGGTCTGGGAGACCTGCTATGTCTCTGTATTGAAGGCAAAGTGGGTCAACAGAGGGTTTATGAGAGGACCATTTCTGCCGATTTATGGTTCTGGCGCGGTCGTCGTACTGATTTTTACACTGCCATTTCGAACGAATGCGGGACTGGTGTTTCTAGTGGGGATGACGAGTGCGACACTGCTAGAGTACTTTACCGGCGTGGCGATGGAGAAGATGTTTCATGTGCGGTATTGGGACTACAGCAGCCAGCGGTGGAATCTCAACGGGCATATTTGTGTCACTTCGTCGCTGGCATGGGGCGCCTTCTCCATGATTCTCACGCTGTATGGGCACACGCCGGTGGAACGGTTCGCGCTGCGCATGAATGGAAATCTATTGGAGGTGATTGTATTTGTGCTCACCGTCTATATATCTATTGATATGGCAGAGAGTGTGCGCGAGGCGTTCAATCTCAAGGAGGTGCTTTTGAGCCTAGAGGAGAGCAGTGAGGAATTTCGCCGGATACAGAAGCGCTTTGAGATTGCATCTGCATTTTATGGCGGAGAACTCAAAGAACGGTCAGAGGCAGGGCTTAGAAAGATTAATTCGGCGCTGGAATCTGGGAAAGAAATGTATGACAAACTCGGTGAGAGCCGTCGTAATTCCAAGGTATTGATGATGGAAAAGATTGCCAATGCAAAGACAAAGAAGGAATACGGGCGCATGAGTTCTCTTTTGAAGAGAAATCCAAAGGCGGTGTCTAAGATGCACGAGGAAGCGTTTTCGCGGTTTATGGAGTTTACGGAGGACGATTTAGACTGAGAGGGAAAATGGCTTGAAAATGCAGCGATATCTGATATAATAAAAATATCAACAGATTGAGGGAGGTGCTACAAATGAGTGAGGAAATGAAATTAATGTTTAATGCCATCATTGAGGAAATGGGGCGCATGGAGAGCCGTATCAATAAGAGAATGGATGAACGTTTTGACAAAGTAGATCAGCGTTTTGATAAGATAGAACAGCGTCTGGATATGATGCAGCATGAGATCAATGCCTGCAAGCTGGAGGCGGGAACGCTGGATCTCTTGTTGAAAAAGATTGACCAATTGGAGAAGCGGATTGAGGAATTGGAGCGCAGAAGCGCATAAGTTAAAAACACAAGGGCAGGGGATTGATTTTTCCACTGCCCTTGTGTTTTTCTGAATTGGTTAGGAGACGACATCTTGAAGCTGTGCGGTATAAAGTCTGTAGTATGCGCCTTTTTTTGCCATAAGCTCTTTGGCATTTCCCTGTTCTGTGATACCGCCGTTGTCGATGACAAAGATGCGGTCTGCCTTCTGGATTGTGGACAGACGGTGTGCGATGACAAAGGAGGTACGCCCTTTTAACAGTGCTTCGATGCCATCCTGTACCAACAATTCTGTCTTGGTGTCAATGCTTGAGGTCGCCTCGTCCAGAATCAGTATTTTCGGCATACTCACCATCGTTCTTGCAAAGGCGAGCAGTTGTTTCTGTCCGACGGACAGACCGCCGCCGCGCTCCTCAAGCTTTGTGTTGTAGCCTTCGGGCAGTTTGGTGATAAAATCATGTGCATGTACTGCCTTTGCGGCGGCGATGATCTCATCGTCTGTCGCGTCGAGCTTCCCGTAGGCGATATTTTCGCGGATAGTTCCCGTAAAGAGGAAATTGTCCTGCGTCATGATGCCCATCTGCTGCCGCAGGCTCTCGATGCTGACTTTTTTGATATCCTGCCCGTCAATCCTTATACTGCCCTGCTGGATATCGTAGAAGCGGCTGATCAGGTTTACGATCGTGGTCTTTCCGGCGCCTGTAGGCCCCACAAGGGCGATTGTCTCGCCGGGGTTGATGTGGAAGCTCACATCATTTAGTACGTTTGTTCCTTCTTCATAGGAGAAGCCAACATGGTCAAAATCAACGGCGCCGACAATTTCCGGCATCGTTGTCACGTCCTTTGCATCTACGATCTCTGCATCGGTATCAAGGATTTCAAAGATTCGCTCTGCGCCGGAAATATTGGTGATAAGCTGGTTATAAAAGTTGCTGAGGTTCATAATTGGCTGCCAGAACATTGAGATATACGTGCCAAAAGCAACTAAGGTTCCGACTGATACTGTGTCTACGCCAAGAAGCATAATACCTGTATACCACAGAGAGACATTGCCAAGTCCCCAGCAGAAATCTATGACAGAGCCAAAGGCATCTGCGTAGAGCACAGCATCCATAAAAGAGCGCTGGTGCTCATTGACCAGTGTGCGGAAGGTTTCCTTCGTCTCGTCCTCGGCGGTAAAACTCTGGATAATGCGGATACCGGATAAGTCCTCATGCACAAACGCATTGAGATTGGAGGACTTTTTGCGGAAGATCTGCCAGCGTTTGTGTGAGCGTACCTGTATAAACCATACCCCCACAAACATGAGCGGAATACTAATCAGTGCAGCGGCGGCAAGTTTGGCATTTCTGACAAACATAATGCCGACAACGGCACAGATGGTGATAAAATCTGGTATCAGCGTCGTGACGCTGTTTGACAGCACATCTTTTAGAGAATTGATATCGCCGATGATACGTGCGAGTATTTTTCCAGTCGGTCTGCTGTCAAAGAATTTAAAGTCAAGTGTCTGTATATGCGTGTAGAGCTGCTGGCGGATTGTAACCAGCACTTTATTGCACACTTTCGCCATGATATACATGCGGGCTTTGACTAATAGAATGAGAATCGCATTCAATACGAGTGCGATGACGGCAAGGCGGTACAGCCCTGCATAGTCGCCTGTTGAAATATGGTTATCAATGGCGGCTTCTATAATCAGTGGGTTTACAAGGCTCACGCACACACAGTATGCCATGATCAACAGCACTACAACGATAGAAGCTTTGTGCGCGAGCAGATAGGAGAACAGCCTGCCCAGTGTTTTGAGTTTGCCCACGTCATTGATGTTTTCGTCTTGCTTATAGGAATTGATCGCCATGATATACCTCCCTTCTTTTTGTAAATTATTGTGCTATGGCAGTTTTGATATTTTCCGGTTCGCCGTACTGTGATACATATGTTGTGTAGTACAGTCCTTTTTTGGCGAGAAGTTCATCATGTGTTCCGCGCTCTGCGATGGAGCCGTTTTCGAGGACAATGATTTCGTCTGCGCGGCGCACTGCGCTGATGCGGTGTGCAATGATCAGTTTGGTGGTGTTTTGCAGCGCATTCAGCGTTTTTTGTATCTCATGTTCGGTTTCCATATCGAGTGCGGAGGTGGAGTCGTCCATGATTAAGATCGGTGTATGCTTTGCAAGCGCCCTCGCAATGCTGATCCGCTGTTTCTGTCCGCCCGAGAGTCCGACACCGCGCTCACCGATGACGGTGTCATACTCGTCCGGCATCTTTTCGATAAAGCTGCTTGCCTGCGCATCTCTTGACGCCTTCCGCACGATCGCGTCGTCGATATATTCCTTTTTGCCAAGCTTCACATTCTCATTGATGGTATCGGAGAAAAGGAACACATCCTGCATCACGATGGAAATGCTGCTTCGAAGCTGTTTTAAGGACAGCTCCCGGATATCTATACCGTCAAGGCGGATACAGCCGTCCGTGGCGTCATAAAGGCGCTGCAACAACTGTATGACCGAGGTTTTTCCCGCACCTGTTGCGCCCATGATGCCGATTGTCGCGCCGGGCGCCGCCTCAAAACTGATGTCATGCAGAATTTCGTGCTGATCCTCCTTGTGGAAAGAAACATGTGAAAACTCGATTTTGCCCTGCACTTGCCCGAGTGTCACAGGATGTTCAATTTCGTTGATTACGGGCGTTTGTTCGTAGATTTTCACCAGCTTTTTATTCGAAGCGATGCCTGCTGAAAAGTCGTTTGACAGCCATCCGAGCATCTCCATAGGCCATACGATATTATTGGAGTACTCGAGAAATGCGCCGAGTACGCCCAGTGTGATTGTGCCCTGTATCACGAGACGTCCGCCAAGCAGGAGAATCAGCATTGGCAGCAGTTTTGTGATGATCTGCAAGTATGGATAATAGCGCACAAAGACTTTAGACTGCCGCATATTCAGCTCATAGTAGCGCTGATTGTGCGACAGGAATTTATTGATCTCGAACTTTTCCCGCGCAAAAGCCTTGACAGTGCGGACACCGGCAAGATTTTCCTCCGCCACCGTGTTGAGGACTGCGTTTTCCTCGCTGATATCTTCGTAGATAGAGCCGAGATGATGTTCCATGCTGACGGCGATGAAGGCGGAAAGAAACATGGCGATGGTCGGTATGACGGCGAGCGGCGCATGGAGCCGGTACATACAAAAGAGCACCACACAGGTGTGAAAAATGACTTCGATGATCAGCATACTCACGTAAGACAGCGTATTCCAGACTCTGTCAATATCGTCCTTGACACGCGCCATCAATTCTCCGGTGTTTGTCTTGTCAAAAAAGCTGCTGCTGAGACTCTGGATATGGTCAAACAGGTTTTTTCTCATGTCGGAGGCGATCGACGAGCCTACTTTGTCGAAGGTGTACTCCTTAGTGTATTGACAGATACACCGACCGACGCCGACGATCAGGATTCCGCCCAGCAGATAGGGCAGGATTGACAGATTGCCGCCCAATATCACATCGTCAATGATATGCATGGTGAGCATCGGCGCCAGCATGTCAAGGGAAACACTGACGAGCAGTGAAGCGATGGCAAAGAGATAGTGCCATTTGTATTCCCAGATGTAGGTTGATAGTTTTTTTCTCATAAATGGAATTCCCTCCCTCAGTTCAAAATGGTAATCCGGGCAAAAAAAGACCTCATGGTAAAATCACCATGAGGTCAGATCTGACAAAGTACATATCAAAATAAGCTGTACAATCTATCAAAGTTTATATGCCCCGGAGATAATTTTACGATGCAGTGCAGTATGAAAATGGTCTGCTTTTTTTCTAAAAGTTTTTAACATAACGATACCTCCTTTCTCAGTGCGGCATTTGTCATAATTTCCAACAAATGTAATCAATAGTTACTTTCATAACCATACTCTTATTTTGGAGGAATGTCAACTTTTTTTGATATTTTATTAAAAAATCTTCGTTTACAGATTCCAATAAAAATGATATCATTGACAAAAGTATTATGTATTATTTATTTAAGAAAGGGTATAAGATACATATGGAATTTATTTTTCTGGGCGGCGCCATGGAGATTGGCGCCAGCAGCATATATGTGAAGGCAGGCGGAAAACGCTTTCTTCTGGACAGCGGTATCCGCCAGTCCGGCACGAAGGACCCGCTGCCGGATTTCCGCACGATACAGGAACAGGGCGGGCTGGATGCAGTCATTGTGAGCCATGCACATATGGATCATATCGGAACGCTGCCAATTATCAGCAAGGCATATCCGAACGCGAGAATCTATATGACAGTCATGACCGCAGAGCTGACGCGCGTGCTGCTCTATGACAGCCTGAAAATTATGGCGCATCGTGAGGATGAGATCCCGCATTACACAGAACAGGATGTGCTGGATATGTTAGGGCGCGTCACACCGATGCGGTATCAGGCGGAGCTTTCGATCTTGGAGGATGTCCGTCTGACCCTGTATCCGGCGGGACATATCGCAGGGGCAGCGTGCGCCTGTCTTGCCACGGAGGAGGGGACTTTATTTTATTCCGGAGATTTTGCCGCATTTTCACAGCGCACGATCGAGGGAATCCATGTACCAAAGCTGCGCCCGGATGTTGCCATTGTGGAGACGACTTACGGGAACCGGCTGCATGCAAACAGGCAGGTGGAGGAGCGGCGTCTTGTGGAGCTGGTGCGGGAGTGTACAGCGTGTGGGCAGAAGGTGCTGATTCCGGCCTTTGCGCTGGGGCGGTCGCAGGAAGTTTTGCTGATTCTGCGCGCCGCGATGCAAAATGAGGAGCTGCCCTCGGTCCCTGTGTATGTAGATGGCATGGTGCGTGATATCAATACCGTCTATACCCGCAATCCGACATTTCTCAAAAATGCGCTTGGCAAGCGGATTCTGCGCGGCGGCGAGCCATTTTATACAAAAGAAATCCAGCCGGTTGCGCCCAGCCAGAACCGTGAGGAGCTTCTCGAGACAAAGGGTGCTGCAGTCATCGTGTCCAGCTCGGGCATGCTGACAGGCGGACCGAGTATGCAGTATGCAAAAAAACTGGTGCAGTCCGAAGATGCGTGCATCATTATCACTGGATATCAGGATGAGGAATCGCCAGGGCGGCAGCTTTTGAATCTTCTGGAAAATAAGGAGGAGCGCAAAATTACACTGGATGGAACGACGATTCCGGTAAAGTGCCGCGTCGAGCAGGTAGGGCTGTCCGCGCACGGGGACAAGTCAGAGATCACGGCATTGCTCGAACGGCTGTCCGCACGTCAGGTTTTTCTGGTTCATGGAAATGAGGAGACGGTGCGCGAGTACGGTAAGGAACTGGCAATGGCGGACTACCGCCGGCATGTCTATCTGCCGGAGTGCGGACAGGCGTATCCTGTCGAGATTCGAAAGAAACGGCAGCAGCTTGACAATACGCTGCCGTATACAATGCAGAAAACGGCGGCTTTCACTGCAAAGGATGCGCCGCTTTTGTGGGCATACTGGCGTGAACATTACAGCGGCAGGCGGTTTCCAGTCTCACAGATTGCCGTCATCTGGCATGGGCGGCAGCAGGAGGAGGACGTGCTGCAAAAGATGCAGGGAATTTTGTCGGAAAGCCCTTACTTTTCACCGAATATGCGCCAGTTGTTCTTGTTTGAGGCCAATAATGAGGAGGAGATCGAGAAAGCGCTGGCGCCGAAGGAGTGGACCATGCAGGACTTGGAACTGTTGGTGCAGGAGCATTTTGCAGCGTTCCCATATCGGAAAATGGGCTATTATCAGGACCGGCACGAAATTGTTCTGTTGTTTGACTATCCAGACAGCATCGACAAAACGCTGTTTTGTGAGCGCGCGGCAGCGTTTCAGGAGAGCACAGGCTGGACGATCAGCGTGAACCTCTCGATGAACCATACTGCTGCGGGCAGTCTGCTCTACGCCGCATTTGGAAGCAGGCTGCAAAAGACCTCCTACTATGTGGACAAAAAACAGTATGCCGTGACGATATCGGGTGAGGAGGAGAACGACCGGGAGGCTGCGGAGGCATTTTACAGGCAGACCGGATGGCTGCTCTGCATCAATGGAAAGTGCCCGGACAGCAGGAATGCAGCCGTGCGGACTGCGGCGAACCAAATGCCAGCACAGGAGCTAGAATATATGTTCACGCCGAGCAATGCAGCCATGCAGCCCGTGGAGCAGAATCTTGCCTTCTCTTGTATCGAGCAGAGTTTTGCAGGACTTCCAGACCAGATTGAAAAGAAGAGCATCCGGCAGGATGAGCGGGGAAAATATCTGGAATTTAGTTTTGTCTCTCCGATGGTTGGGCTGCGATACCGGGAGGAGATTCAGCGCATCGCGGACCAGATTGGATGGCGCATCCGCATTGCCGACAAAGTCAACCAGAATACGCTGTTTCAGCGAATCCGAATGCTCTGTGCAGAACAGGGGATTGCGCTTGCAAAAAACCCCTCTTACATACCAGACAGGCGGGTTGTGGTGGTAAAGACCGCGGAGGCGGCGGATACAGAGAAACAGGCGGCAGTCGCAGAGACATTTCAGAAACAAACGGGGTGTGGGTGTGAGTTTGGGTGATATTGTAAAACGAAAAAGAGTTTCTGTTTTAAGCATGGTTAGCATTTTTATCTTGCTGTGCACAGCGTGTGCTGACAATATCTCGTATTCTGAGAGTGAAGAAGAAATTACACAGGAAAATACAGTGCTAAATCCGCAGACGGAAGAAGAGCAGAACGCAGGCACTGTATTGGAAGAGCAGAACGAAGGCGCTGTATTGATAGAGCGTACTGTGCGTGATGCTCCTGTGCGTATTGATTTTTATACCAGAGAGCAAAGTACGAAAAACGGGGATGATATTGTTCTGTATATGAGAAAATGTATTTATCCGGTTGTGACAATCGCAGGAAATGAGAATGCTGCGGACAGAATTAATGCAGATATACAAAAAAGGATAGATTCTTTTGATACAAGTACTTCTGTGTTGGATGATGCTGATCAGGATTATCAAAGCATGCGTGATTCAAGAGAGGCTGATTTTCAGTTTCATCCATATTCTGATGAGTTGATATTTACTGCTGTTCGTGCTGACAGTAACGTGGTATCTTTTCTTGAGACATCACAGTATTATGCTGGGGGCGCACATGGTATGGATTGCTATGTCGGGCTGAATTATGATACGCAGACTGGTGAACGGATCAATTTTGCAGAGTTGTCAGGGAATACAGATGCTTTCAGACAGGATACGCTTGCATTTATTCATGATCTTGCTGCTACAGCAGCTTATCAGGGGATTATGTGGGGAAATGATGTCAATGAACAGCAGGAAATATTATATCAGGACGAAAGGTGGTATCTTTCGACATCAGGGCTGGTATTGTTCAGCAATCCGTATGAACTTGGTCCATTTTTTGCAGGTAAGATAGAGTTTACCATTCCTTATTCTGATCTGGGAGGAATGGATTTGAAAGAAAGATATGATTATACAGGAGCCAAGACGATTCGACTACAGACTGAGGAAGTCTGTTACTTAGACTTGAACGGTGATGGACGGGAGGAGAAGATTCAATTTTATATAGACCAGATGGGAAATTCTGATACAGACGTTCACTTTATCATTGATGGTACTGACTATGCTGTGGAGCATGAAGAATTATTCCGGCAATTTTCAGACGACCACTACATATTTTCATGGGCACAGTGTTTCTTATACGATATGGATCCGGCAAATCCTGAGATAGAAATTGCTTTTCAGATGAACTATACCACTTGGGAAGACGATATTGTTACTCCTCATACATTCCTCTATCGTTACGAAAGAACTGGTAATCTTACTTATCTTGGCAGCATTGTTGGAACAATCACGGATCCAACAGTAAAGTTATGTATGATGTCACAGAGTACTGAATCTGAAGTACGAAACTAAAGTATAGACTTTGTATGTAAGTCATGATATACTTGAAACATGAAGTTTTGAAATCAGTGTATTCATAAAATACTATAAAACAGACACAGTATTTTTATAGAATGAAAAAAGGAAAAGGAGAATAAATAAATGAGCAAGAAAACGACAGTTTTAATGATTCTTGACGGTTATGGATTAAATGAAAAGACCGAGCACAATGCGGTATCGCTGGGCAAGACTCCTGTGATGGACAGGCTGATGAAGGAGTATCCGTTTGTGAAGGGAAATGCAAGCGGTATGGCAGTAGGCCTTCCTGATGGACAGATGGGAAATTCTGAGGTAGGGCACCTGAATATGGGCGCCGGAAGAATCGTGTATCAGGAGCTTACGAGAATCACGAAGGAAATTCAGGATGGCACGTTTTTTGAGAATCCGGCTTTGGTGGAGGCAGTGGAGAACTGCAAGGCAAAAAATTCAGCGCTTCATCTGTTCGGACTTTTGTCAGACGGCGGCGTGCACAGTCACAATACACATTTGTATGGATTGTTAGAGCTCGCAAAGAGAAACGGTCTGTCTGACGTTTATGTACACTGCTTCCTAGACGGACGTGACACACCGCCTGCGTCGGGAAAAGGCTTTGCGGAGGAGCTTGAATCAAAGATGGCAGAGATTGGTGTCGGCAGGATTGCATCTGTGATGGGACGTTACTACGCCATGGACAGAGACAACAACTATGACCGCGTGCAGAAGGCTTATGAGGCGATGACAGAAGGAAAGGGCGAACAGGCGTCGTCAGGACCAGCGGGAATACAGCAGTCTTATGACAATGACAAGACAGATGAGTTCGTACTTCCGACGGTTGTGGCGGAGAACGGAAAAGCGATTGCGACCATCAAGGACGGCGATTCGATCATCTTCTTTAATTTCAGACCAGACCGCGCAAGAGAGATCACACGTGCGTTCTGTGACGATGATTTCAAGGGATTTGACAGGAAGCGGCTTGATGTGAAGTATGTCTGCTTCTCTGACTATGACCCGACAATTCCGAATAAGACCGTGGCGTTCCACAAGATTGCAGTGACAAATACATTCGGTGAGTGGCTGGCAGCAAACAACATGACACAGGCAAGAATTGCCGAGACAGAGAAGTATGCCCATGTTACATTTTTCTTTAACGGCGGCGTGGAGGAGCCAAATCAGGGTGAGGACAGAGTGCTTGTACCTTCTCCGAAGGAGGTGGCTACGTATGATCTGAAACCGGAGATGAGTGCCTACACAGTGTGCGACAAGCTGACCGAAGCGATTAAGTCCGGCAAATATGACGTGATTATCATCAACTTCGCAAATCCTGACATGGTGGGCCACACAGGTGTTGAGGAGGCCGCAATCAAGGCAGTGGAGGCAGTTGACGAGTGCGTAGGAAAAGCAGTTGACGCCATTCTTGAAGTGAACGGTACCATGTTTATCTGCGCGGACCACGGCAATGCAGAACAGCTCGTTGACTACGAGACAGGTGCGCCGTTTACAGCCCACACCACAAATCCGGTTCCGTTCATTCTTGTCAATTATGATCCCGCATATACATTGAGGGAGGGCGGATGTCTGGCAGATATCGTTCCTACCCTGATCGAGACGATGGGAATGCAGCAGCCGGCAGAAATGACAGGAAAATCCTTGCTTGTGCGGAAGTAATGGACGAAATATAATGTATCACACCAATGTGTGAATGGATTGCAGTTTACACCGAGAATGACGGGTGTGAACTGCAATCGTTGTTTTCGGTGTAAAAGAAGCGTTTGATTGTCTGTGAGATGAGATAATCGTAGAATGCCTGAAAGGGGAATGCAAATAAATGGGAATGTTTTTAAACAGTATAGCGCCCTTAGAGGCGTATAAATTAGTCGTGACAAGCCCTTATTTTGTGGATAAATCGGCATTGATTGAGGAATTGATACCGGCTTTGGATATGGAGAGGCGTTATATTTGCATCACTAGACCGCGCAGATTTGGAAAAACCGTCATTGCTACAATGATCGCAGCATTTTTTGGGAAAATCAAAGAGGAGGACAGCCTGTTTGACAGTCTTGTCATCTCCGCGGCCACAGGATATGCCCAGCATTTGCATCACCATGAAGTATTTTTTATTGATTTAAGCCGTATTCCAGAAAAGTGCAGCACCTATGAGTCCTATATTACGCGCATTCGTGATGGGATGAAGAAAGATCTGTCGGACAGATTTTCGGACTTGCAAATTGACTGTACAAGATCTGTATGGGATATTCTTCAATTTGTTTTTGAGGAGACAAAAACGAAGTTTATCTTTGTGCTTGATGAGTGGGATGCCATTTTTCATATGCCGTTTGTCTCGCGAGAGGAACACATAGAATATCTTTTATTTTTGAAAAATCTGCTTAAAGATCAGGTGTATGTGGAGCTTGTGTACATGACAGGCGTTCTACCGATCGCAAAGTATTCCAGCGGTTCAGAACTAAATATGTTTGCGGAGTACGATATGGCGACGAAGGAAAAGTTTGGTTCATATTTTGGATTTCTGGACTGTGAAGTTGACAAACTATATGCTGTTTATCAGAAAAATACAAGAAATCAGAGAATTACGCGCAAAGATTTGTGTCTGTGGTATGACGGATATCATATCGCCTCCGGGGAAAGACTTTACAATCCGCGATCTGTTGTGCTTGCTTTGTCAGACAACCAGCTTTCTGATTATTGGACAAGTTCAGGACCGTATGATGAGATTTTTTATTATATCAGGAATAACATAGACGATGTTCGGGACGACCTTGTTTTGATGGCAGCAGGGGAACGGGTTGCAGCGGAAATCGGACAGTACACAGCGGCTTCCTTAGAAATACGCACAAGAGAACAGATTTACTCTGCGATGGTAGTATACGGACTTCTGACATATGAGGATGGGGAAGTTTTTATTCCTAACAAAGAATTGATGAATCAGTTTGATGAATTGCTGTTAACGAAGGATTCCCTTGGGTATGTGTATCGTTTAGCCAGAAAATCAGAGCAGATGCTCAAGGCGACGCTTGAGGGTAAAGTTGAAGTGATGGAAGAAATTCTGCAATATGCACATAACACAGAAGCTCCAATTTTATCCTACAATAGTGAATCTGAATTGTCGGCAGTTGTCAATCTTTGCTATCTTGCAGCGCGGGACAAGTACCATGTAGCGCGTGAAGATAAAGCTGGAAAGGGTTTTGTAGATTTTATTTTTTATCCAGAACGCAGGAATCTGGATTGTATCATTCTTGAATTGAAGATAGATAGTACGCCAACGGAGGCAATCCGCCAAATCAAAGAGAAGGCGTATGCCCTTCGCTTGAAGGGAAAGTTAGGCGAAATATCCAAATACACAGGACGGATTCTGGCGGTTGGGATCAGCTATAGTAAAGAGACAAAAGAACATCATTGTGAGATAGAAGTGTTGGAATAACAATTCAGTTACATTTAGTTTGGAGTGAATTATAGAATTTTTGTCTGGTTCCATATAAAAGTAGATACTAACAGAAGTAATCAGTAATAATAAGACGATTTTCAAAATGTTTAATCTGTAATGTTCCGTTTCTTCCTCATTATAATGGGAAGCTAAATCAAAATTTGAAATATATGTTGTCACATATACTAAACAATGACACAATGTCGAAAATATGTTCGGAAGTTGTACAAGATTTTAATTTGAGAGGATGTGAATGGTATGCAAACTAAAGAACTAAAAAAAATAATTCGTCAATTGAAAACTTATAAAATTCATGTGCAAGAGGTTCCAGAAGAGTTCAAAAATAATATCGATATTATAAGAGCAGAACGTAGATATGGATTGCGAAAGTCTGGAAATAGAGGATTTGATGTTATTAATCAAGAATTTTTTGTGGAGGAAATTTTCTATAAAGATTCTACAGGTGATGCGGCTAGCTACTCGACCAAAGAAGTATTTGATGATTTTGAAACATATTATAATTTTCTTGAAGGCGATATATATGTAAATAGTTGTTATTGTTATTATGACTTTTCGAAAGATGTTGAGTTTATTAAAAGAAATAAAATAGAAATAAAAAAGTTATACGAAAAAAAAGCTTTTATAACACAAACCATAGATGATATTATAATCGATATTTCTGAGGAAGAACTGGAAGCTTATGAAGAGGCTGAAAAGACGAAAGAATTATGCAAGGAATGGATTATTAAATTTGATGCTTGCACAAATTATGAAGAATTGTCGAAAACAGTATGTGATTATAGAAAAACTGAGTTAGCGGATACTGTCGATATCATATTTTTCTTATTTAATTATATTTATAAAGATATTACAGACAAAGATAGATTCAATACTATTATGGAATATATATCTGCAGGAGATTATTTAGATTATAAACTTATATATGCAGTATGTCATATATATGATTCAAAAGAGGTTCTAAATAGTTATCAACATTCATCAGAAAACAAAAAGTATATAGATAGGCGCAAAAAGAATCTTATCAGATATTTAGATGGATTTAAAACAACGCAATTTGGTTTTTCTACATATAGATATTTTGATGAGCAAACACATTTTTATTGTGAGAAAAGAATTAGTCAATTTGGTTCACCGCGAGTTATTCTTTATCGGTACTTTGAAACTTTTGAAGAATTTGTTAGATATCTTAACGGAGATTTAAAGTCTTGTGATTTTTCAGCAGCAATTAAACTCGATGTAGATTTTTCCAAATATGAAACGAACGAAAAAACTAAAGTGCCTATAAGAAAAAAAGATAAGTCTATATGTACAGTGAAAAAAGGATATGCAAGAAGTAAGCGTTATGGGGGTTGTTTTTATGTTGAACAGCAGTGGAGAAATTCAATAGGATGTTTATTAAAGAAAAATAATTTTACTACAGATTATTTTTTTGACTTTGTTTATTTTTTGAAAGGTGATCTTTCGAATGCTGACCTGATATTTTGTGATGGTCTTTCTAACATTACAGATTTTGAGGATATTAATTTTTCTGGTGCAAAGTTGACAAGTCGTATATGTGAAATTTATGGTGTCAATTATGACATAGTTCAGTTGAACAAAAAAGCCATAGAAACATTTGAACAAACAGAAAAAAATGAAATGGAAACATCGGTTATGTTGCACTCTTCAAGAAATTCTATTTTAGAAAACACGAGAATACAGATACAACCATTGAAAAGTCAAAGGATATCTTATATATCAGATCTTCACTTAATGCATAGGCTTAATAATGCCAAATGTAAATCAGAGAATGATATTATATATGTCATTCAAAATATTATAGATAATATCGTAAGTGAAAGTAGCGATTTACTACTGATTGGCGGAGATGTGGCATCGGATTTTTATATTTTTAAATTATTCGTTACTCGTATGAAAATGTCATTAAAAAAGGTAGTATTTATTCTTGGAAACCATGAATTGTGGGATTTTCCCGGAAAAACGCTTGGAGAAATCATAGAGATATATAAAAATCTAATTGAAGAAAATGGAATGTATTTTATTCATAATGATTTACTATATGAGGATTCAGGCAGGTTAAATAAAATTACATATGAAGAAATGATAAAGAAAGATAAAAAACAAATTAGAAACCAATTAAGATGTGCAAGGCTTGTCATATTTGGTGGGATTGGATTTTCTGGTTATAATATAAAATTTAATGCAAATCATGGCATATATAGAAATACACTGAATCGTGAGGAAGAAGTACTGGAAACTATTAAGTTTGAGAAACTTTATTTTGCGATGCTTGAAAGTATATATGATAAAAATGTTATTATATTTACGCACACGCCTATGGAAGATTGGTGCAAAAAAACACAATATCAGGATAATTTTGTGTATGTTAGCGGGCATACACATAGAAATTATTTTTATGATGATGGAACATATAGAGTTTATTCCGACAACCAAATTGGATACAACAATGAAAAACCACATTTGAAAGATTTTCTTGTGGATTATGAGTATGATTATTTTGCTGATTTTGAAGATGGCATACATGAGATAACAGCCACACAATATAAAGATTTTTATCGTGGAAAAAACATACCAATTAATTTTAATAGGGAAGTTTTTGTGCTGTATATGTTAAAGAAGAACGGATATTATTGTTTTATTCATGAGTCAGAAATGAGTTCTTTTACAATTTTAAATGGTGGAGAACGAAGAAAGTTGGAAAAGAAGGGACTTCAGTATTATTACGATCATATGGATAAAGTGATAGAACATATAAAGAATCCTTTGGATCAGTATATAAGCGTACAACAGAAGATTTCAAATGAGATCCAAAAGATAGGTGGAAGTGGGCTCATTCATGGCTGCATAGTAGATATAAACTATTTTAACCACATTTATGTTAATCCAATCGATATGAAAATTACAGGATATTGGGCGTTGGATATGATAAATAAAAGAGTATATCCCAATATCCCATTATTACTAAAAATTGAATGTCCAATGTTGTATAAGAATTATGTAGAATTTATAGAGGGGAATAGTTCAAGTTTTATAGTTCCTGAAAAAGATCTAGAGAGTGATGTATTGCTTTTGCCACAAGAATATTTGAGCACTGATATATATGTAGCTTCAAGGAAAATTAAAAAGATGCAGAAATTAATATCCAATGTATTGAGTTTTTGGGATGAGAAAGCAATAAATGGAACGTATGATAAATTACCTGAATGACAATAGTTTATATTTGGTAGTTAATAATATTTTTAGCGTGATTGAATGCAAGGGGAGTCATCGATAGGGTTATTTTATTATTCTAACCAATAACAATAAAGATTCTAAATACTTTTTGAATAAATACTATACAAAAGACGTGAATAAGAGTCATTTGAAACATAAGAAAGAATTTCATTTGGGAAAGATACAGTTTTATTCAAACAAGGAAATGGAATACAGGGTATTTATTGGTTTTATCGCGCTGATAATCACCTTGGATAAAAGGCGGATAACAGAAGATAAAAACTTATACTCATCATATTCGTTAAGTAATACAGCGAATTGGAGAGAATGTTAATGATAATTTACATAAAGCCATAGTTGTTCCAGTTGGTATTTATAAAGGTTTTTCAATCAGGGGGTATTAAGATGAGAGGATCGAATAACAAGATATGGAATACAATGGCAGTCATTACAATGCTATCAGTGGGAGTTTTGAATGGCTGTTGCGGTAGTGCTGTGTCAAATGTAGAAAATTTTGATATGCAGCCAATGTTTACTGACAGCATTTTAAATGAGGATCTGTTATCTAGTAACAATTTGAACGATGCAACATTATCCGATGTTCGTGATTACCAGACAGGCGTTGTCAAAGAAAATGGATTGAACACAGGGACTGAGAATGCGGCAACGGGCGAGTATGATATGGGTGAAAAAACACAGGCTTTGGCGGCAGAGAATGCACCAGAAGCAGCGCCCGAAGTAACACTTATCATGGTAGGTGACGTTCTGCTGCACACGCCTGTGGCAAAAAGCGGTGTACAGCGAAATGGCAGCTATGACTTCACCGCTCTTTTTGAAAATGTAAAAGATGAGATCGCAGCGGCAGATCTCGCACTGGTGAATCAGGAGGTAATCATAGGCGGGGCAGCGCTTGGCGTCACAGGATATCCGAGCTTTAATGCGCCCTATGAACTGGGAGATGCCTTGGTGGAGGCAGGATTTGATGTTGTGCTTCATGCCACGAACCACACATTAGACAAAGGCAAAAAAGGTGTCACAAACTGCCTTTCATTTTGGGCGGAGCAGTATCCACAAATCACAGTGCTTGGCATCAATGAAAGTCAGGAGGCGCAGGATCACAATATCTTTGTCTACGAACAGGAAGGTATCCGTATCGCAGTGTTAAACTATACTTATGGAACAAACGGTATCCCGATGCCGTCCGGGATGCCTTATGCCGTAAATTTATTAGAGGAAAAAAAGGTTGCAGCAGACATAGAGAAGGCAAAAACAATGTCGGATTTTATCATAGTCTGTCCGCACTGGGGGACAGAGTATCAGCTTACGCCGTCTGCAGAGCAGGCGCGGTGGACACAGTTTTTTCTGGAAAAAGGTGTGGACCTTGTGATTGGCACGCATCCGCATGTTATAGAACCGATCGAATGGGTTCGGGACGACAATGGGAATGAGATGCTGGTTTATTATTCGCTTGGCAACTTTGTGAACTGGACATCGAGTTCGGGAAAAGGCATCGCAAACAGAATGGTCGGCGGCATGGCAGAGGTTACGATCGCAAGAGCACCAGATGGTGATGTGGCAGTGAAATCATATGGCGTGGAGCCGGTTGTCTGCCATCTAAGCCAAGGCGCAAACGGGGTGACGACTTATTTTCTCTCTGAGTATACGGAGGAACTGGCATCGCAAAATGCGATACTTGGGCAGGATGCGGCATTTTCAAAGGAATACTGCATCAATCTATGCGAGCAGGTCTGGGGAGCGTGCGGGCAGGAGCTACAGGAAATAAGAGAGTGATAAGAAATTCTGATAAGGAGAAAAAAATGGAGCATTATATCACAGAAATTCGTATTGAAACGTTGAGGCATTTATCCAATATAGTGATTTCTTTAAATTCCAAACAAAGACAGAATTTGATTCTTACTGGTAAGAATGGCTCAGGAAAGACTTCTTTACTTGTTGCTTTGCAAAAGTTTATACAAGCAATTAATGACAAAAGATATAAAGATTTAATCGAAAATTATATTCCTAGATTACCAGCTATAGAAGAATGCTTAATAAACCAATACGCAGCCGGAGTGAGGGTTTTATTTAATGATAGTGAGCACTTAGAGGCTTTGTATGAACAGGGGAATTTTATCACAGCATATTTTCCGGCCAACAGAAAGACTCAGTTTATGAAGTCTCAAGGCGTTGAGGATATTAAGTTAGATGTTTCTTATAGAGTTTCATCTGAACCCGGACAACTTCTCTTAAAATATTTGATACATCTGAAAACGCAGCAGGCATACGCAAGAAACGAGGGCGATATAGCGGTTGTAGACAGAATCCAGCAATGGTTTGACCGATTTACGGAGGCTTTACGGATTTTGCTGGATAATGATACAATTGAGCTGCAATACGATTATAAAGAGTATAATTTTAAAATTCACCAAGCTGGCAGGAATCCATTTGGGTTGGAAGAATTGTCAGATGGGTATTCTTCTGTGATTCAAATTGTGTCGGATTTGATATTAAGAATGGACAAAAACTGGCTTTTAGGTGATGAAATCAGCCAGTATGACACAGAGGGAATTGTGTTGATTGATGAGATTGAAACGCATCTGCATATAGGCCTGCAAAAGAAAATTATGCCATTTTTGACACAATTTTTCCCGAAGATTCAATTTATTGTAACCACGCATTCACCATATATTTTAAATTCCCTCTCGAATGCCAAGGTGTATGATTTAGAAAATGGTATGGAATTAGAGGATTTATCCGCATATTCTTCCGATGAGCTTGCAGAGGGGTATTTTGGAGCAGATGAATATTCGGAGCAAATAAAAGAAAAAATCAAAAGATATCAGGCTCTGAGAGAAAAGCCAGATTTAACAGAGGAAGAACATACAGAGCGTGCTCTGCTTCGAAGCAAATTACGGAATATTCCCAAAGGATTATCAAAGGAAATAGCAGAAATACTTGATGATATGGAAGGTAAGCAGTTATGATCAAGATGGAACGAAAAAGAACTGAAAAATCAAAAAACGGTTCCTATAATACCCCAGAAGTGAACGCAGCATTAAAAGAACTGTTTCATGGAAAATGCTATATTTGTGAAAATAAACAGATTACTTCTTATCAAATTGAACATTTGGTTTCACATCGTGGAAATGTGGATTTAAAGTATGATTGGAATAATCTCTTTTTGGCTTGTGCACATTGTAATAATACGAAGCTGGATAAATTTGAACCTATAATTGATTGTACAAAAGAGAATGTTGAGGAACTGATTGCCTTTCGCAGGACAGGATATTTTGGAACAGATGAGAAACTAATTTTTGATATGCTGGAATGTACAATAGAAGTACAAAATACAATAAAACTGTTGCAAGAAGTCTATTATGGCTCTACGCCTCAAAAGAAAATGGAGGCTACAATTTTGAGAAGAACGCTAAGAAAGGAACTGGCTGAGTTTAAGGAATATGTACGTGAATATCATGAAGCAGAAGATGAAGAAAAGGAGGATTTAAAGTATCTTTTACAACAGCAATTAAAGGATAGTTCACCATTTGCAGCTTTTAAGAGATGGCTGATTAGGGATAACAAGGAAGTTTTTGCGGAATTATTCGTGTATATAACTTAAACGCCTTGAATTTTTTCCGTCTTTTTGGAGATACTGTTGATGATATGTTACTGTTCAGACAGTACTTCGTTTTTACTTGCTGCCAGAACAGTGTGAGCAGTAACGATACGATTAAGATTCATAGTGACAGGAGGGCGGTTATGAAAACAGCATATTTTAAGATTACAGATGTTCATGCAAGGGAAGTACTGGATTCAAGGGGAAATCCGACAGTCGAGGCAGTGGTGACAGTCAATGACTGCTGTGAGGGAAGGGCGAGTGTGCCTTCCGGTGCGAGCACTGGAAAGTTTGAGGCGGTCGAGCTTCGAGACGGCGAGATGCGCTATATGGGGCTTGGTGTCGAGAAGGCAGTCAACAATGTCAACACCAAGATAAAAGATAAACTGATTGGCACAGATGTATGCAATCAGAAGTTCATCGACCATATATTAGTGGATACAGACGGAACAGACAACAAAGGAAATCTGGGGGCGAACGCCACCTTGAGCGTGTCAATGGCTGCCGCGCGCGCAGCAGCAAATGCCTTGGGAATGCCGCTGTACAGATATCTGGGCGGTGTCAAGCCAGACAGGCTTCCAGTTCCGATGATGAATATTTTAAACGGCGGCAGACATGCGACCAACACAGTTGATTTTCAGGAATTTATGATTATGCCAGTCTCAGCGGCAAATTTTCGGGAGGCGCTGCGAATCTGTGCAGAGATTTATCACAACCTCAAGAAAATATGCCACAAGAGAGGCTTGTCCACGGGAGTGGGCGACGAGGGTGGCTTTGCGCCGGATCTTCCAGATGCGTTTGCGGTGCTGGACTTGATCGTGGAGGCTGTCAAGGCAGCAGGATATGTGCCGGGGCATGATATTAAGATTGCGTTGGATGTGGCTGCTTCGGAGCTCTACAATGAGGAGGACGGCACCTATCATTTCAGCGGCGAGACAGAGTTAAAGCGCAGAAGGGCGTCTGTGGACGGCAATGGCGCATGTGCGTGCTATGAGGCAGGCAAGGAGTTTGACCTCAAAGACAATGAGCCGATGATCACGCGTACTACGGAGGAGATGATCGCCTATTACGAGCAGTTAATTGAAAGGTATCCTATTATTTCTATAGAGGATGGTCTTGCGGAGGATGACTGGGATGGCTGGGCAGAGCTGACCAGACGGATTGGCGATAAGGTTCAGCTTGTGGGAGATGATCTTTTCGTGACGAACACAAAGCGCCTAGATGCTGGTATCAAGAAAAAAGTGGCAAATGCGATTCTTGTCAAAGTGAACCAGATCGGTACAGTGAGCGAGGCAATTGAGGCAGTGGAAATGGCACAGCACAACGCTTATAAGGCTGTGATCAGCCACAGAAGCGGCGAGACAGAGGACGCATTTATCGCAGACCTTGCAGTGGCGATGAACGCAGGACAGATTAAGACTGGTGCGCCGTGCAGGAGTGACAGAGTGGCAAAGTACAATCAATTGCTGCGGATTGAGGAGGAGATTGCGCTTACCTCAAGGTATTTAGACCCATTTAACAAAATATAGAAACAAGTGGTTTGGAGCGGCGGGGCTGTCGGGAAATGGGTAAACGGTATCATTTTCCGACAGCCCAATCGCTTTAAGTGTGTGCACATAGGGAACACACTATTGTCTGAAAATACTAAAAAATAGCAAAAATTATCTGGAATATTTATGTAAAATGCGAAATTTACATAAATATTTGAAATAATATAAACAATTGCCAAAATTCTCCGATATATATAATGCGCAGCAAAATATTAGTTAAAACAGTGGTAAGAGATGTGCAACAATACCCTAATATGCCAACAAGCATTTTTTATAGCTGTTTGATGAAATATTTTCAAGATAGGGTGTCTAATGGTTTGGATGGGTATTCAGAGTATTAGATACCCTATTTTGATATATGGGAGTTGTTGTTTGACTTTATAGACAGAAAAATAACTGCACTATAACTTCCGTTTTACCGGTGGGTTGAACAGGAATACGCAGAGGTATGAAGTGATGAAGAGAATGAATATGAAATTTTTGAGTATCTTACTGGCATCGGTACTTCTCCTGTCAGGCTGTGCGAAGGAAACCATACAGACGCAGGCTGGCGAAGTGGAGAGCGCAGAGAAAAAGTTTTATCCCTTAAAAAAGGACCGGGTCTTTAACGCGGCGGTGGACGCATTTTTTGAGGCTGTTGACGCGAGGGATGCAGATGCGATCAAGGCACTGTTTTCCCCGAATGCATTGGAGCAGGCAGAGGATATTGACGAGGAGATAGAGAAGCTGTTCGCCTTTTATCCGGGACCGACACAGAGGTGTGAGCGGGACGGTGTCGGTCCAGAGTCAGGCAGCAGTGATCATGGGAAGAGGATTCGCAGAGGCAGCGACTGGTTTGCAGTGGTGTGTGACGGTGCCAATTATTATTGTGATTTTTCAATGGTTTTTCAAAACGATATGGACCGCAACGAGGAGGGGGTCTGGAGCATTGACTTGGTGTCAGAGAAGGTGATCTGCGCCGAGGATTTCAAGTTTAGAACTAAGCCTGGACTTCATGCGGAATCGGAAGCGCCGGGAGCATATCAGACAAGGAGGATCAAGCATTATCCTGAAGTGTTTGTACCCATTGAGCGGGAGCTGGACCGGGAGGAGATTCGTGCATTTTTGGAAAAGGAGACGGACTTTGGCGTGTTTCAGGATACATTTGGGGAATCCAATGCGGAGACGATCAGGAACGCGGCATATGCGTATGAGCTTCCCGATGAAGAGGGTGAAAAACGGTATTTGATTTTGTATGTGACGGATGAAGGGAAGATCAGTCTGGTGTACATTGTCAATGAGACAGATATTAAACCGTTAGAGACCTTGTGGGAGGCAAAGAAGGATGACGCGCAGCAATAAGTAAAGTCTGTAAAAGTATTGCAGGCGGAAAAGGAGGATCTATAAAATGTGTGATTGTATGATTTGTGAGCGGATTGACTGGATCAAGAAGAACGAGAACCCGTATTTTGTGAGGGAGCTTGATACAGGGTATGTGGTGATTGGCGATCATCAGCGGATTAAAGGGTATTCGCTGTTTCTGTGCAAACAGCATGAGACAGAACTGCATTTTCTCGAGCCTGCATTCCGCGATGCATTTCTTCATGAGATGGCAGTTGTGGCGGAGGCAGTCTACAATGCATTTGAGCCGGATAAACTCAATTATGAGCTGCTGGGGGCAGGCAGAGGGCTGCATATGCACGGGCACTTTTTCCCAAGAAGGGCGGGCGATACGCCAAAACCCGGTCCCGTCTGGCAGCTTGGACAGGAACTTTTAGACGACAGGTTTCTGCCAGATGAAGCGGAGCTGGAGGACTTAAAGCGCCGGCTGAATGCGGCGCTGGATAAACTGCTATAGGGTAATTATTTATAAATATATCGAGGAATGACCACAATGAAAACAATACTGTTAATTGAGGACGACAGGGACTTGAATGCAGGGCTGACATATGATTTGGAGCTGGAGAAGTACAAGGTATTCTCCGCGTTTACCTTGGCAGAGGGACGAGAGATTTTGGCGTGTGAGGCGCCGGATTTGATTCTGTTAGACGGAAATCTGCCAGATGGGGACGGATTTGATTTTTGCAGAACAGTCAAATCAAAACACGACATTCCTGTCATTTTTCTGACGGCAAGGGATATGGAGCAGGAGGAAATGCAGGGCTTTGACTGCGGTGCGGACGATTACATCACAAAGCCGTTTAAGATGCCGATTCTCCATCGCAGAATACAGGCAGCGCTTCGAAAAACAGGAGCGCGGGAGGAACGCAGCCTGTACGATGACGGATTTTTGCGGATAGACTTTGACCAGATGATCGCAGTGCGGGGCGAGGAGACACTCATGATGACGCCGACGGAGTTCAAGCTGCTGCGGCTTTTGATTGTGAATGCCGACAACGTACTGACAAAGCGTCTTTTATTGGAAAAAATCTGGGATCAAAGCGGCAATTTTGTCGATGAACATACCGTGGCAGTGAACATTAACCGGCTGCGGAAAAAAATCGAGGCACCAGAGCATGTGTACATCAAGACGCTGTACGGCGTAGGATATCAGTGGAAAAACGGATAAGGGCTATATGTAGGAAAGTGTAGTGTGATGTAAGGTATCAGTGGAAAACGGGAGTTAAAGAGAAGTGAACGAGATCTTGTTAGGAAGCTCGGTGCTATTGCTTGTGGTGTCTGTCGGCATTTTGCTGTATGTCAGATATGGGCTGGTGCAATACACAACGCAGTTGATGTACAGTCTGGACGCCATTCTTGCGGGAGATAAAGAGATTGATTTTGGGGAAAATAAGGACACGCTGAACGGCAAACTACAGGCGAAACTATGCCAGCTTGGCGAGGTGATGGAGCAGAAAGCGAAGGAGAATATGCGCCAGCGGCAGCAGCTAGAGACAATCATTGCAGATATCTCCCATCAGGTAAAGACGCCGATTGCCAGCATACGAATGTACCATAACCTGCTGGAGAGAAAAGAGCTTGAGGAGAAAAAGAGGGAAGAATTTCTGGCGGCAGTGGAACATCAGGTGGACAAGCTGGAATTTTTTATGAAAAGCATGATTCGCATGTCGCGGCTTGAGACGGGAATTGTGCAGGTGAATCCTGAGAAGAAGGCAGTGTATGAGCTGATTGCGCAGGCGGTCTGTGATGTGGCGCTCAAGGCAGAGCAGAAAAAGATAGATATTGTTATTGATGAGAGCATCGTGTCGGACAAAGCCGATGGCGGGGAACTGACTGCTTATTTTGACACACGCTGGACAGCAGAGGCAGTGTTTAACATTCTCGACAATAGCGTAAAGTATACGCAGGACGGGGGAAAAATCGTTATTTTTGCCAGAAAGACAGACTTTTATGTGCGAATCGGCATAAAGGACAGCGGGAGGGGGATTGCCGAAGCACGCATTCCGATGATTTTCAAGCGGTTTTACAGGGAGCCGGAGTCCGCGAATGTGGAAGGTGTCGGTATCGGGCTGTATCTGGCGCGTGAAATCGTGATGAGACAAAAGGGCTTTATCGAAGTGCATTCCAAGGAGGGAAAAGGAACGACGGTTTTTGTGAATCTTCCAGTGGAGAGACAATAAGGAGTAGAGTGGATTATCTCAATTCTGTTACTTTTTTGAGAACAGTTTGAGATAATCTTTTTATATGCTTATTTTATCAAAAAGATATCCAAGACTTCGCTTGCAGAATTTTTGGCAGGGAACACAGAAGTTGTGGATACAAAACAGAAATGGGAGGGTTTTTTATGGACTATATTTTAGAGACGAAAGATTTAAAGAAATATTATGGCAGTGAGCCAAATGTCACAAGGGCGCTGGACGGTGTCAGCGTGGCTGTGCGGCAAGGCGAGTTTGTCTCCATTATTGGCACGAGCGGCAGCGGTGGTCATGTTAAAATAAGACTAAGTTAGCAGATTCCTTATAAAATAAGGGCTCACGCCAATTTAGTCTTTTTTCTATTATACCATAAAGGGTAGAAAATTCATAGACCGGGAATGAATTTCTCATAGTAGAAATGAGAAGGCAGGGGCTCTTAAAGATAGAAACCTATTGCTACTGGTCCTGTCAAAATTATATCCATTCTCACAGGCGGTCAAGTTTGTGAAAAACCATTCGGTTGCAATACATTGTAAAAAAATATGTTAAGGACTAGGTTAGTTAAAAGATTCTGTTAGCTGGCTTGGTCCTTTTTTCTTGGGAGGACGGAGCGATGATAAAAGTGATTATGATTGTTGTAACAGCTATTTTCCTTAGTTCCTGGTATGCGTGCCTAGTGGCAGGCAAAAGAGCAGATGAAGAAATAAGTGCTTTGTTTGAAAAAGAAAAGAAGCAGGGAAGTGAGGAATAAACGAATGAATGGAGGTATCTATAGCACTGGAAATGAAATCGTAGATGAAAATGCAAAACTGAATATATCTGGAAATATCATTCCGCAGGTGTGGTATCGGACAATCATCAGAGAAAGTGGAAAGCCAAATCTAACAGCTATTATTATACTGGCAGATATTGTGTACTGGTATAAGCCTACAGAAATCAGAGATGAAGGAACCGGACAGGTCATTGGGGTAAGAAAGAAATTTAAGTCAGACCTTCTTCAGAGAAGTTACCAGCAGATCAGCGAACAGTTTGGGATTTCCAAAAAAGAAGCGACAAATGCAGTGGTATTTTTAGAGAAGCTGGGTGTGGTAAAACGGGTATTTAGAACCATTACCATGAATGGGATTGTTGTAAATAATGTTCTGTATCTGGAATTGATCGTAGACCGGTTAAAAGAATTGACTTATCCAGAAGAAACAGGAGCAGATCCGGTTTCCTTTGAAAAAAGAAGAGAGAAATCCAAAGCAGAGAAAATCAGTTCCCATACAGCCATAGAGGAAGAGATACATTTTGTAGAAGAGAGGGCTGTCCCTTTCCAAAGGGAGAGGGTGTCACCATTCAAAGAGGGAGCATACCCCGACAGGGAAACAGAGCCCTGGATACCCAAAGAGGTACCTCAGACTGATAGCGGGCAGACAAATACAGAGATTACTACAAAGACTACAGCAGAAAGTACCCAAAAGAATACAACAGAAATAGGGAATGGGTATAGAGATAATCCTATCTTATCCTATCAGGCAGCAGAAGAACAGTTCAAAGATCAGATTGATTATGATGCGATATGGATAGACAGACCTTTTGACAGAAAACTGCTCAATGAGATTGTAGGGCTTGCAGTAGATGTTTTGACGTCCAATGCAAAGACCATAAGGGTAAATCAGGAAGAACGACCTCTTGGCATTGTACAGGGAATGTATAAAAAGCTGGATAAGTTTACCGTAGAGTATGTGATAGACTCAATTAAGCAGTGTACAAGGAAAGCCAATAATATCCGGGCAGTGCTGCTTACCGCTTTATACAATGCCACATTGACAGCAAACAGCTATATATCCAATCTGTTTGCTTATCAGGAAGCTATCCCTCAGACGTAAGGAGCGTGATAGAAAGTAACAAAATTAAGAAAATTCAGGACAGCTCATGGATATACACAGATAGAACTTGCGGCTGTCTTGGGTATCAGTATTCGGACGTATCAGAGGATTGAATACGGACAGCAAAAGCCCAATGTCTATGTAGTTGTCCGACTTCAGCGGTTATTTCAAAAAGATATTAGTGAGATTATGGAGGAATATACAGAATGAGGGAAGAAAGGTTTCGTATTCAGTGCCCCAAACATTTTCTGGTTGGAGATTCAGGGCGTTTTGAAAAATCTCCACAGGGTAAGGATTCGGATTTTGTAGTAGATTATGCTCCACCGGAAATGTTTGAAGCCGGGATTGTCTTACAGGAGATGGGGACGGAGGGAGATACCTATTGCACAATGTATGTCTATTTTGCACCAGAGGAACACCTTCCGGTTTATATGGACAGCATGAAATACGACCTACAAAAAGTATCCATTCGGAAAATTTTTGTTGATACCGAAGAATACCTCATAAAAGTAAATGAGAAGACAAAAAAGTTTTATGCGGGTGAGGATGGTTGTTGGGGTTCCTATACGGAACTTTACCGGAAAGAGAATGGGGAACGTCTGACTGATGCAGTGATTGTTTTTCTGTGTATGCCAGATGAAATGAAGTTTCAGGAAATGGAAGCTGTGATGGGGGAACTGTTTGAAAAACTTCCTGTGATAGACAAAGAAAAGAAAGAAACAGGTCAAGAACCAAAGAGAACAAGATAAAATACAAACTATAACTTTCAGGAGGATAAGAACGTGGAAACTAAAATGATTATTGGAATTGATCATGGAAACCGTAACATGAAAACTGCAAATACTGTATTTTCAGCAGCAATCCAGCCTTTACAGGCAAGGCCGGACAGCCTGGAACATATTCTGGAATACCAGAACCAGTTTTATTATGTGGGAGGGAAAGTACCGGAAAAGGAGTGTGTGGATAAGACAGAGAATGAAAATTATTATCTTCTTACCCTTGCAGCACTGGCACAGGAAATGCGCTGCCGGGGACTGACAGACGCTTCCGTAAAAATGGGAGCTGCCATTCCGCCTAGAAGATTTCAGCAGCAGAAAGAAAGTTTTAAGAAATATCTGTTAAAGACAAAGGAACTGCATTTCCGTTATGAAGGAGTACATTATCATGTGTCTTTGGAAAATGTGTTTGTTTTTATGCAGGGGCATGTGGTGATCCATACGCTTTTAGAAGCAGTTCCCGGCTATTGCCTTTTAGTAGATTTTGGTGGAGGAACTACCGACCTGGTAGAGTTTGTTGACGGAATGCCGGACGGGAAGTATTCGATTTCAGATAAGGCAGCTTTGTACTGTATCGGAAAAGTCAATGAGGAAGCCATTGCCAAAACAGGGGCAGGGGTACCGGCATACATTACAGAAGCATTTATGAGAACAGGAAGCTATGACTGCCCGAAGCAGTATCAGGACGTCATAAAAAACTGTTTGAAGTCCTACGCAGAGGAAATTTATGGTATCATACAGGCAAACCATTATAATCTGGATCTGACCAAAATGGTGTTTATGGGCGGTGGTTCTTCCATTGTGGAGCATTTTGGAGCCAATGAGGGAAAAGATGTACAGTTTGTAACGGATATACATGCCAATGCAAGGGGCTGTGAAGAGGCAGTGAAAAGTATTATCCGGGCAAAACAGAGGAAAATGCGGACAGCATGATAGGAAGTGAAAACTTATGGATACGGAAAAAGTATATACAACTTCACTGCGGCTGTATAAAAGCAGGCCGGTACATCATCAGGCTTACCGGTATCTGAAGGAGTATAACAAAGATATTTTCAAGACAAAAGACGATTTCATAGCAGAAGCAATCGTTTATTTTGCCAAGTATCTACAGCAGGAAGAAGAAGTACAGCAGATGAAACTATTAAATACCCTTCTGGAAAACCAGAAAGAACAATTTTGTAAAAATCGTAAAAGAAGCGGTTTCAAAGGCACAGGAAGAAGCCTTTGAGAAGCGGGGTGTGCTGGAAAAGGCCGTTCAGGGAGAACTTTCTGACGGTGGAACGATAGCAGAGAACAGGGAAAAGGAAGAAGCCTGTATGGAAAAAGATTTACGGTTTGCGGAATTTTATGGGGCATTTGAAGAATAAGGAGCTTCCTGTATAATTCAAATATAGGGAATTCCAAGAAGGGTGGTTGAT
>ERZ778516.489-NODE-489-length-33206-cov-14.137794_pt1 | contig 33206 bp, 33 predicted proteins | sample MGYA00510342_ERZ778516 | MGnify/ENA primary metagenome ERZ778516 (study PRJEB29527, sample SAMN07138961) | mouse gut metagenome | material: feces | host: mouse | place: China:Nanjing | collected 2016-01-25 ... | reverse complement strand
ACAGTAACTATGTGGCTTTCAGCCACTTTCATGGCTGTGCCGTGAATAATTCAGGATTAATGATATATGATTTGTGTACAAATAAAAAACGTTTTCCTTCTAATTGGCTATAGATATGGTTCATAGTATCATAGAATTCATCGTTCCCATCTTTTTTGTGTATGGTGACTTTTCTTCCTCTGCTGGAAAAATAAATGATATCCTGTAATGGAACCATATAAGAACTAGTCCCTTTTTTGTATCGGAATAATTCTTCGTATTGGTTTGTCAGTAACAGGAGTTTATCAATTACTTTTTTTATATCCTCTGACACTACTGGCTTAACCAGAAAATTTATGGGACGATATTCAAATAATTCTAATGCATAACCTGTCTTTCCTGATACGTATGCAATCTGTATGGTTTCATCCCCCTTTGTTTCCCGGATAAATTTGCTTACTTCGATTCCATTCATTTCTTTTAATTCAATGTCTAAAAATAATAAATCAAAATCATTTTTTTGAAAATTCCTGCAAAATTCTTCCCCATTACTATAAACCTCTATTTCATATTCTAAGTTATATCCATTTAAAACCTCTTGTACAGAATCTTCTAATAAAAATTGGATGTTATATTCATCTTCGCAGATTGCAATCTTTAGTTTCATAAGAACCCCTCATTTTCATAATGATATAATTTATTTTTATATCGGATTAGGGTGTCAAAAGGGTGTGACGCACCCGCTCTATACCATATATTGATGTGCAAATACATTTGCAATAGCAATATATGGTATGAGAGTAGCACCAAAGGTGCTTTTGACACTCTAATCTATATCGTCAAAATATTGAATCTTAGTTAATAAACTTTCTTATGTTTTTAACTTCTGCTCTATTGTGGATAACCCCAATAAATTTTATAATAGTTGTTGAAAACCCATCTGTTATAATCTTCAATTTTAGGAGGATACCCAATGACAATAGGAGAAAAAATAGCATCCTTAAGGAAACAGCAGAATTTAACCCAGGAACAGCTTGCCAGAGCTTTGGATATTTCCGTCCCGGCCGTCAGCAAATGGGAGAATGGCGCTACTATGCCGGATATTTCCCTGCTTGCCCCTATTGCAAGGATGCTGCATACTGATATCAATGATTTATTTTCGTTCCAGAAAGAAATTACAGAAAAAGATGTGGACATTTTTATGGAACAAATCCGGAACGAATGCGAATCTAAAGGGTATCAGGAGGGGATGGAACAGGCTTTTGGATTGTTGGGGGAGTATCCCAACTGCCCTTACCTGAAACTGAAAATTGCAAATGCACCTCTTTTATATGCTTATACCGCAAAGGATGATGGAGAATATGTCCAGGAATGGATGGAAAAGTCCACAGCGTTGTTTGAAGCAGTGTACCAAGATAAGAATTTAGCAGGTGATTCCTCTGTCAGGGAAGCTGCTGCAATTGCATTGAGTTCCCGTTATATCCAAAAAGGCAGGCTCAAAGAAGCAGAAGAATTACTGGAACCTATTTCTCCGGAAAAATATAATGCAAGGCGTATGCTGTTAAGGGTCTATCTGGAACAGGGAAAATTGGGGCAGTCAAGGAAACAGATAAAAAGCATACAGGTTCAGGACTTGGTGAACTTATTGGAAGACATTAAGCTTTTGTTTGACATAAGCGTGAAGGAAGGGAATATGGAAGAAGCCTTACAGCATGCCATGGAGCATTATCAGATACGGAAAGCATTGCCCCTTCTGGCCTGGTGCCATCCATCGGAATTATTATTAAAATTTTATCTTAGAATAGGGGACTTAGGACATGCCATGGAGCATTTCTTCCATCTTATAGATGAAATTATGGAAACAGAATTGAAGTCTGGACAAAATGGTGGTATTTTTATGGATAAGAAATTACTTTACCGGTTAGTGGGAGAAGATGAACTGTACCAGCCCCTGATGGTACAGCCGGAAGGGAAGAAAAAAATGGAAGAGTTCCGGAAGTGGTCCAATTAAGATTAACGATGTAGAGGAGGTTGCCTTTTGAAAAAATTAGAAAAAATCCTGCCGGTTATCCTTATGGTTTGGCCATATGTATTTTCCATATTTTTATTTCTGCCAGATAAAACAGGAGAAGCCCATATAAATTTCCTGATAGCCTATACAATTGCCACGCTCTTTGTATATGGCCTGAATATATGGAACGCATTTTCCTTCCATGGATCAGAGCAGCAGCTTTCATTTTATGGTATGCTGATAAAACTAGCCCATATCCCCTTTTACGTTATAGGGTTTGCCCTAGGGGCGCTGCTCCTGCTTTCCATGGTTGTGCCAGCCTTCCTTTTCCTTTCGCCAATCTTCCTTGTGGTTCTGGCAGCGGTGGAATTCTTCCTTATGTTGGCTTCATCCATGTATGGGATAAGCGCATCTGTGCGGATGGCAAAGAAAGGCTATCTTTTAAAAAAATCTGCGGTAATATATATTGTGCTGCATGTTATTTTTGTTACTGACGTCATAAGTGCCGTTAGCCTATATAAAAAAACAAAAATCAGATAAAGATAAAGAAGAATCCCCGGACTGTGGTGCACCACAGTCCGGGGATTTGCTTCTTTGTCCTCATGGACTTATTACAGCCGTAACGCCCGGTATCTGTTCAGGCAGGCATAAATTTCCTGTTTACGAACCATGGCAAGCCCGCCGGGTACATAACTGCCTTCACAAACAGCCGAAAGGCCGTCTTTGTCAAGCATCTTGCAAAGCTGTTCCACTGCATCGGAAAGTGTTTTTTTCCCATCGAAAATATGGAGCTGGGCATATTTTACCAGATACCCCAGGGAAACTAGCTGCTCGGTATCTGCCAATTGCTCCACATACCGCAAATCTATCGTATCCCGGTTAATCAGGACAGAATCTTTTCCTTGGGTTTTCATTTTAATCCGGTCGTTTTTCTTAAACCCCTGGTCCGGTTTTACGATGCGGGCAAGGGAAGGCGCATGGCTTTCAGGTGCAGGTTCGTTTGGGATTGGAAATGCGTCCGCTTCTTTTTTGGCAAATTCCGTAATGTCTTTGGGCAGGTAGTGGTCCATCTGGATTATGCAGTCTGCTTTGTGGAAATAAGAGCCGGAACTTCCTGCAACCAAAATGGTGGAAATGCCATATTGGGCGGAAAGCTCCTGTACCCGGTCAATAAACGGGGTAATAGGCTCGGAATCACGGTTTACTACCCGCTGCATCAGTTCATCCCGTATCATGAAATTGGTTGCGCTGGTATCTTCATCAATCAGCATGGTCTTTGTCCCGGCCTCCATGGCTTCTACTACATTGGCAGCTTGGGAGGTACTTCCGCTGGCGTCTTCGGTACAGAACTGTACGGTATTTTTCTTGTTGGGCAGGTTATTGATAAACATGGAAATGTCAGTCTGTTTAATGCTCCTGCCATCCTCTGCCCGGATTTTCATGGCGGTACTGTCTGTAATGACGTATTCCCTGCCATCCCCGGAAATGTGGTTATAGACCCCAAGCTCTAATGCTTTGAGCAAGGTGGATTTGCCATGGTATCCGCCGCCTACTATCAGGGTAATGCCTTGTTTGATGCCCATTCCGGCAATAGGGCCATGGTTTGGCAGGTCCAGGGACACTTCCATGGATTTTGGCGACTGGAAGGCTACCCCCTGTTTCATGGGGCGGTCCGATACGCCGGATTCCCTTGGGAGGATAGAGCCGTTTGCCACAAAGGCGGCAAGCCCAAGTTTGGGGAGTTCTTGCCGGATAAAATACTGGTCTTCTGCCAGCTCTGCATTTTTCTGGACAGATTTCGCGTCAAGGGATGCATAGAGCAGGGATTTTTTCACGCAGCCCGGAAGGAATTCAAAGAGGATTTTGATTAATTCCCGGCTGTTGATAGTCCTGCCGTTGGCTGGGAAACCGATTTCCATGCGGACGGTCACTTTTCCATCTTTTTGGATTTCACAGGCAGTCCGCTCTAAGACTTCCTGCCCACACCTGCTGACTGACATAAGCCCGCTTTTTCCGGATCCTTTTGCCTTAAAGGTGCAGGCTTCGGCTTCTTTGGAAAACCTGCGGATTAAGTAATCCTGCAAAGCTATCCGCTTGTGTTTTTCCTGGTACAGCCCAGAGGGGAACCCCGCAGTTTTTCCCGGGACATGGATGCTTACCTTAGAAGGCGCGGCAAAGGGGTCGCCCTGCACATGGTCGATGGACAATACATATTTGTCAAATTGGTAGCTGCCCCTTGTATCTTTATAGGCTGGATAGCCCCTGTGGTCGATGCGGTTTAAGAGTTCCCTTAAATCTTGGTGTGTTTTCATTTTTTCCCTCACTTTCGGAAATCGCTGATTTCCAAGATACATTGGTTGTGTAATTTTCCTTCTGGAACAAAAATATTTTACCATCTTGTAAAAAATAATACAATAGCAATTAAAGTTGTTGATTTTCAAAGAATAATGGTACATAATGATAGATGGAAGATACCAGGTACGGAGGATATTATGAATAACGAATGGGAGAAATTTGGGAAGGAAATCCGCAATATTGTGGAGGATGCTGTCAATGCCCAAGATTTCCGCCAGTTGAACCGGACAATTACAAACAGCATTAACGATGCGGTCAGCAGCATACAGGAAGGCCTGAAAACGGCAGGGGAAACCGTGAACCAGGCGTTTTCGCAGCCATTCCAGGAACGTATGGGAAAAGGGTTTTCCCAGCCATTCCCGGAGCATGGGGGCAAAGCAGGCCCGCAGCCATCCCAGGGGCAGGGACAGCAAAAAGAATGGGAAGCGAAATACAAGGGAAATAATGTTGGCAGCTTAAACGTGCCAAAGGCAGCCCAAAGGCCAGAGCTTTTTAAGAAAAATACCTCGGTGAAGGCAGGAGGGGTTGCATTGGCGGCCTTCGGATATACATTCAGCATCGGGATCGGGGTTGCCGTGGTGACTTTAGGGCTGGTAGGTTTTTTTCTGGGTGATTTCCATATCGGAATAAAAATTGCGCTTTCCGTCCTCTGCCCCCTGCTTGCCGGGAGCGGCCTGATGGCGTGGAAAGGGAGCAGTATGCTGAATGCTTTGAGGCGCTACCGGGGCTATGTTGCAGAACTGCATGGGAGGACCTACTGCAACATTAAGGAATTGGCGGACAGAAATGGGAAATCCTTCCAGTTTGTCTTAAAAGACGTGCGGAAGATGATTGATAAGGGATGGTTCCGGCAGGGGCATTTGGACCAGGAAAATACATGCCTGATTGTCAGCCATGACACTTACCAGGAATACCAGAAAATCCAGCAGCAGCGGGAACAGCAAAGGCAGTTGGAAATGGAGGAGCAAAAGCAGCGGGAATCCCAGAGAATACTGGAACATACCGTTAACCCCCAGGTCCAGAAAGTCATTGCGGAAGGGAAGGAATATTTAAAACGCATCAGGGCAAGCAACCAGGCAATCCCGGAGCAGGAGATTTCCCGGAAAATTTCCCAGATGGAATTGCTGGTGCAGAAAATATTTGACCGGGTGAAGGAAGACCCGGGTTCTTTGGAAGATATCCGTAAATTGATGGAATATTACCTGCCTACCACGGTAAAGCTGCTGGACGCTTACCAGCAGTTAGGGAGCCAGCCAGTACAAGGGGAAAATATTAAAAATTCCAAAGAGGAAATAGAAAAGACCCTTGATACGCTGAATGTTGCATTTGAAAAATTGCTGGACAGCCTGTTTGAAGACGTGGCATGGGATGTGTCCACAGATATTTCCGTGCTGCATACCATGCTGGCACAGGAAGGGCTGACAGAGGATGGTTTTAAAAAATAAAGGGTAAGCATTGGTTGGTTTTATCATGCAGGATATACCTTCCGGCAGATAGGGAATCCGGCATTGTATGCGGCAGTACCCGCAGGAAAGCCGTTGTAGCAGAAGATGGAGGAAGAATATGAGCGAAGGATTAGAATTTTCAGATGCACCGGTATTGACCCTGGAACCTTTCCCAGAGAAAAAAGAGGCGGAACAGGTGAAAGAGGAGCCAGCGGAACCCGGGTGGGACGATAATTTGCTTACAGAGGAAGAACGCCGGATGGTGGACCAATTTACCAGCCAGATTGACTTGCATAATTCCAACATTGTGCTGCAGTATGGGGCAGGGACACAGAAGAAAATGGCGGATTTTTCTGAAAAAGCGCTGGAAAATGTCCAGACCAAAGACCTTGGGGAAATTGGGGAGCTGCTGACTGGGGTCGTAATGGAACTGAAAGGGTTTGATGCAGAGGAGGAACGGGGATTCCTTGGGATTTTCAAAAAGTCTTCCAATAAAATCAATGCCCTGAAAGCAAAATATGATAAGGCAGAAGTAAATGTAAATAAAATCTGCAAAATTTTGGAGGGGCATCAGGTCCAGCTTATGAAGGACGCCGCTATTTTGGATAAAATGTATGAGCAGAATAAAGTGTACTTTAAGGAATTATCCATGTACATTTTAGCCGGGAAAAAGAAGCTGGAGGAAGTCCGCAGGACAGAGCTTGCAGGGTTATTGGAAAAAGCCAACCGTTCCGGCTTGCCGGAGGATGCCCAGGAAGCCAAGGATTTGGACGCGCTGTGCAATAGGTTTGAGAAAAAAATCCATGATTTGGAATTGACACGTATGATTTCCATACAGACTGCCCCCCAAATCCGGTTGGTGCAGAACAACGACACCATAATGGTGGAAAAAATCCAATCTACGATTGTAAATACCATCCCATTATGGAAAAGCCAGATGGTCCTTGCCATGGGGGTTGAACATTCCGCACAGGCAGCACAGGCCCAGCGGGAGGTTACGGACCTGACAAATGAGCTGCTGAAAAAAAATGCAGAACGCCTGAAGGTTGCTACCATAGATACGGCAAGGGAATCGGAACGTGGGATTGTAGATATGGAAACCTTGCGGATCACGAATGAATCCCTGATTTCTACCCTGGATGAGGTGATGCGCATCCAGAAGGAAGGGAAGGAAAAACGCAGGGAGGCGGAACAGGAAATGAACCGTTTGGAAGGGGAACTGAAAAGGAAACTGCTGCAGATTCAGGGATAATTGATATAATATATAGGACAGAAGCCAGCTCTGAAAGCATAATATTTGCTTTTCGGAGCTGCTGTAATGTAATGCCTGATATTTTAGCTGTTACGAAATAATTTCAATTGGTTTTGCAATAGGGTTATTATAAGCTTTGATTAATATGATAGGCTTGCCCTCTTTGTCCCGTATCGTAGTTTCTACCATAATGATAGGCGTCCCCATCTTAATGTTTAGCTGGTTGGAATATTTTTCCGGTATCAGCATGGGGAAGAATTTCTGCGTCATAACCCCATCCCTGGTGTACTGTTCCATATCCAGCATGTCGTCTAAATCTTTCATCACCACAGACTGGACATTTTCAAATGGGAAATAAATTTCTTCCACTGCCACAGGGTTTTCTTTTTCCAGGAGGACACGCACCACCCGCAGGATTCTTTCGTGGGGCAGCATATTCAGCGACGGGGCAATTTCCGGGATTGCCCTGATATTGAAATAAATCAGGGTATATTCCTTGTCGTCCCCGCTTTTTAATGTTTCCTGCGCCGTGTTTTTTTTCAGGAGACTTCTGTCTGCCACAAAAGTCCCCTTATTTTTATTGCGATAGAGAAAGCCCTCCGCCACCAGTTCATTTACCGCGTTTCGGACAGTCATCCTGCTTGCATGGAACATTTTGGAAAGTTCCCGTTCGGATGGGATTGGTGAATTGATTGGTGTGTTTTCTATTTCTTTTATCAGCCATTGCTTTATTTCTAAATAGAGCGGAGTAGCCAAGTTTCTCATCTCCTTCGCAGTATTTAACCATTAATAAAGCGGAATGTCTGCCATGGTTCCAAATATTTTAAGAGCATTTTTTCGTTTTCGGGTATGTGCCCGATGACATTTTTCCTGCCGTCGTTCGGCATATCCTTAAGGATAATATGAAGCTCCCCTTTATAGCGTGTATAATTGTCGTTGAGGATTACTACGTCCCCAGGCTTTAAGTCCCTTGTGTTTCTTGGGGGGATGCTGCCGGAAGCGTAAATTACCCTTGGCTGTGTGCTCCGGGCCATATACTCGCTCATGTCGCCCCGGACAAAGTGGCTGGCTTCATATAAAATCTTCTGTTCCGTTTCCACTAGTTCCAGTTCTTTTTCTACTTTAAAGGAAAGCACCTGTGGGTCAAAGGCCGTAACCTGCCGGAATTCTTCTTCCGATGCATAGCAGTTTGCAAAAATAACAGTATCTGCCATTCCGTCTGCAAAGAGGTGGCGGGCAGCCACGTCTGGCGGAAGGTCCCTGTGCAGTTCCAGTGTCGGCATGCCGTCGTTTACGGGCCATGGCCCAAAAGAATCTGGTACCTGTGAATTGATGAATACGGAAATTGGCAGCCCTGCAGCTTTGATATTTTCACAGCAGTTCCGGTAATGGCTGTAGCTGATTGCCGTATATCTCTGGGGATAAAAATTAAAGCAGGTGGACAGCTTATCTTTTTTGGGGTGGTGGCACATAATGTTGTCAATGTAGCTGTCCCCAAACCCTGCGTTGATTTCTATGGTAAGGCTCTGTGGGTTATAAGTCATCATGGCTTCTTTGTGGGAGTCAAAACATTCGTCCAGACGGATGCCGTCAGCGCCTAATTCCTTGAAAAAGGAAAGGTTATCATAATCGACGCCCAGGGCCTGGAATACAGACGGCGCAGTATCTAAAATAACTTCCATGCCATATTCGTGGGCCAGGGCTATGCTGTCGCGGAATTCCTTGATAATTCCCTCCCGGTCCCCCTCTACGCTGAGGAGGCAGGTAAATACGTGTTTACAGCCGTATTTTGCAGCAAGTTTTAAATAAGCGGCATCCTGTTCTTTGTTGGAATGCCCGGGATAGATTGAAATGCCTAATTCCATGGTTCTCCTCCTTTACCAGCCAACTGCATACTGGTTGGTTATCCTTGCCTGATATAAGATTCGATGTCATGCAGCTTGCGGGCTGTTTTCTTCTTGGCGCCCCGTTTATAAAGGGCTCCGATAATTTTATAATTCCAATTCTGGGACGCAGATTTACCAGAAAAATCTTCCGTATAAGTAACCGTTATCTGTTCCTGCCCCAAAGGCTCTATGGAATATGATATCATATTTTTTCCGGTTGCGCTAGAGCGTGTCTGAAAATTCATTCCCGCCATCTGCATCCCCTAATTTGCGGCATATTTCTGCCAAATTCAGTCAACGTAGCCCGCTACGCCTCCTTCATTTGGCAAAAATCTCCCACAAATTGTAGAATACATCTGTCAGAAAGCAATTTTCAGACACGCTCTAGTAAATTCTGCGGAATAACAGCGGGCGCATCCAGCTCGGTAATCTCCACCTTTACGTCCCCTGTGTTCCCCATTTTTGCTTTCATTTTTTCTCTGTTTCCTCGAAATTCCCTTCTGTAGCCAGGTCGATTGCCTCTACATAACACCCTCTGGCAGTCCCTACATTAGAAACTATTTCAAAACATGTCATTTCCATTGCTTCCATGATGAAAATATCTCCTTAAAATGATAATTGGAAAGGGGCTGTTGCACTAAAAAATTAGTGGACAGTCCCCTTTAATAAACATGGGCTGTGATGCCTGCTATTTTCAGCCATCGGTATGGCGCCCATTTGGATGAGACGACAAAGTTACCTCCCGTTGTAAGGAATGCGTAAATCCTTACAGGCATAACCCATGGCACTTGGATAAATACAGGCGGGATAATTCCCATTGCCGTAAACCCATATGCAATCACTGCGCAAATCGGTGCGGCAAGGAGCCATGGGATAAAGTATACAGGGTTTAGCACAATTGGTATGCCGAAAATAACCGGCTCATTAATCTGGAATACGCCCATGGGTGCGCCCAGTTTTACAATTGCCTTTTGGTCGTCCCGTTTGGAAAAGATGTAAATTGCAATCAAGAATGCAAGGGTACATCCGGAACCGCCTGCCATTGCAAATGCATCAAAGGAGCCGCGGGTCCAAAGGTACGGCATTTCTTCTACTGAATGTGTGGTATTCCATACTTCCAGGTTGGACAGAAGTGCCGGCGTATAAACGCCTTCTGTAATCGGTGCAAGCAGGTTTGCGCCATGCAGGCTGAAAAACCAGAATAGCTGGATTAAGAAGGATACAAGCGCAACGCTGAATACGCCCTGTAAAACCCAAGGAGCGGTTTTGGGATCCATTCTACAATCAGGTTGTTAGGATATAACCTTGTGGCCATGACGCAGATCTGCGTTATAATGCCAAATGTATAAATTGCAATTGTGCCCGGGATAATGGAAGCAGATGCATTGCTTACCGCAGGGGGCACAGAAGCCGGAAGCTTCATGGTAACCTTCTTCTGCATCAGCTTGACGTAAATCATGGTGGAAAGGAGCCCTAATACCACGCCCCCTGCGCCGTCTGCTGCAACATCCAAGCCAGCCCCTTTCAATGCGTCGAGGGAAGTTTCTGCTACCCCGGGAAGGGCGTAGTCAAAAACAGCGCTTTGGTTCATGCAGGTAACTACTGCAGAAAATGCGATAACCCCGCCGGCGATGGGGTTTACATCATAAGATTTGGCCAGATGGTAGCCCAGCGAAATGGTAAACGCCATGCCCAGCACGACAATTTGGATTCAAGGAACCGGACCTGAGGCCCAAGCATCATAATGTCTGCTTTTTTAATGTTTTCAGCAGCGGAATTGGTGGAAGGGTTTATCAAACGGTAGATACCCTGCCAGTGCGGGAACTGTGGCTGGTAGATATTGAAAAAGGCCGTGAAAAACTGGAAATAGTAGGTGCACTGGCAAAACGCATGGTAAAGAAGGCCGGCGTCCCTATGGAAATTAAGTTAAGCTATGACAGGCGGGAAGCCCTGCCAGGTGCAGATTTTGTCACGACCCAGATGAGGGTTGGGCGCCTGCCTGCCCGTGTGCTGGATGAAAGGATTCCATTAAGCCACGGCATGATTGGGCAGGAAACCAACGGCGCAGGAGGGATGTTTAAGGCATTCCGCACAATCCCTGTTATATTTGATATTGTCAGAGATATGGAGGAGCTCTGCCCGGATGAATGGCTGATTAACTTTACAAACCCGGCGGTCATGGTAACTGAGGCAATTGTCCGCCATACGAATTTCCAGAGAGCCATTGGCCTTTGCAAAAATGCTTGGGGCAGAAGAACAGGAAGTGACAATGGAAACCCAGGGGATCAACCACTTTGTTTTTGCTACGGATGTGTTTGTCAACGGGGAATCCCGGTTTCAGGAGCTGTTGGAGAAATATGCAAACCATGCGGGGCGGGGCAAAATATTCAGATGCTGCCTGCAACCTGATACAGTCTATCTATAATGATACGGGTGATATCCAGTATGTAGATGTGCGGAATAACGGGGCAATTTCTGATTTGCCTGCGGACAGCGCCGTAGAGGTTGCATGCAGGATTACGGCAGATGGCCCGAAGCCTTTGGCAACTGGGGAACTGCGGCTCCAGGTTAGCGGGTATGTGCAGATGATGAAGGCCTTTAAACGGATGACAGTGGGGGTTTTCCGCAGGTTTGGGGCATGTATTTGAATGGATGTCAAGGGAAAAAACAATATTTTCATCTCTGGAAAATTCTGCTCCAAATCCTTCATTGGAATTATAAAACTTTTGCAATCCGAAACAATAGTTCTTGTTTTTCTCTCCCTAAATCTTTAAAAATATTAATAAGCTCCCGTTCCATAATAGAATCTGGGCAATGGTATCCGCGTTCCAACACATAATCTATCGTAGTGCCCAGCACATTGCAGATGCGGACTAAGAGGGTTAAGGATACCTTAACTTTATTAGTTTCAATGTTGCTGATATGGGAAACATTTACATCCACAGCATTGGCAACATATTCTTGGGTAAGCATTTTTTCATTGCGCAGTTCGCGTATTCTCTGCCCGATAAAGGCAAAATCCAAATCTTCCATAGTGGTTACCAATCCCTTTCAATTTCCGAAAATTATGCCCAATTATAAAAAAACATATCTTAACTTTAATCTTTTTATAGTTATAGTATAATAATCTATAACTATAAAACATATTCTAATAAGTAAAAAAAAGGAGTGATTTTATGAGGAACAAAAGAAAACTGCTTGGTTTTTTAGTGATGGTTCTCGGTGTACTGCCATGCAGCCTTACCATATTTGCAGCAGATACTGCCATGAAGAATAAAAAGTGGCTGTCTGGGCAGGGCGGGGCTTATGTGGAGGAAGATAAGGATGGGACGTTAGAATACAAAGATTATGGCACGTCCTATTATAAAATTAAGATACCAAAGCAGGGGTATATCATTGTGGATGCCAAGGTGTCAAAGCTTCCCGGTGCAGACAAGTATCAGGAGCAGGAGTATGGTTATGGAACCGAGGGGACAGAGGAGGGATCTGCATTTGTAAATTTATTGGATTCTTCAAAAAAATCAATTTATAAAAATGAAAATTATTTTGGTGCAAAAAATAAATTATCATTTTCATGGGCAGTGAAAAAAGGGACGTATTATCTGGCAGTGGGCGGCAGCCAAAAATATAAAATCCGTTATTCCTTTACGCCGGTTGCGAAAATCAATAAAGCAGGGGAAAGGTTAAGGGGCGCGGTGCTTTTGAAGAAAGGGGCAACGGTAAAGAATCTCTTGTTTGATGTAGATAAATCCCATTATTATAAAATAAATGTCCCAAAAAGATCAAAAGTTACGATTTCTGTTAATTCTAAAATAAAAGAATCAAATTTAGACATGGGATTGTTCCTGCAGCTTTTGGTAGTCCGGGGGGATACCTTTGATTTTGTGGATAATAAAGGGAAGCTCCTGCCAAAGGATGATCTTGTGACTTGGGTGTTTAAAGGAAAAGATAAGCTTGTATGTAACTTTCCAAGAGGGACATATTATCTGAGGGTTGGGAGCTATTATACGACCGGGTACTACACTTTAAAATGGAATTAAAATATTAAAGCGTGTCTGAAAATTCATTTCCACAATTTTCAAATACGCTCTCGGGCAGTTATAACTTTGAATGGGCAGAAAAAGCAGAAGGGAGAATGAGATGAAAGTGATGGGAAAAAATTTATCCTACAGAAAGGCCAAAGGGGCATTCTTAATTATTTTGTCACTATTTTTGTTCTGGATGGCGCCGAAAAATGCATATGCCTTAGCCCCCAGCGGCATTGGCGGGAATGGCACAGGCGGTATTTCTATTGATATTAACGCTGCGCCTTATACTAACTATGCGAATATCCCAACTTGGGGCCAATATGCTTACGGGCCTTCCGGCTGTGCATGGTTTGCGTCTGCAAGGGTAAACCAGTTGACAGGTGCAAACTGCACCATATATTCCGGGAAAAGCTGGTATGATTCTGCATACAAATCCTTTGGGTTTTCCCGTGGGAGTACCCTTCAGGCAAAAGCGTTGGCATGTTATGAAAACCATGTTGCTGTGGTAGAAAGCGTAAGCGGGAACCAGGCAGTCGTCAGTGAAGGCGGTTATCAAGGGGCTAATTCCAATGCAAATACAGGGTATTGCCTGATACATACGATGTCAAAAGCTACGTTGGAAAGCGGGAGGAATGGGGCGTTCTTAGGATATGTATATTTAGGTGCAGGGAGCAGCACTCCGGCAGGGGAGCTGTCTTATTCCGCTGTCGAAGTTGGATGGACAGACATTTGGAATGCATTGCTGAAAGGCACGGTCAGCAACCCAAACCGCTTAACTGTTTCCGATGTAGGGGCAAAGGTTTGGGATTCTGCCGGAAATTTGGTGGTAAACCATAGCGAAGCCTGTGGGCTGAATACTTCCACTGTCAACCAAGAGTTAAATATTGTAGGAGAAGCCCTTCCTACTGGGCTGCGGCAAGGGGAAACCTATACCTTCCGCCTGTGGGCAAGGGCAAATGGTGTAACTTATGAAAGCGGCACAGGGAATTTTACGATAAAGGACGATCAGAAACCAGTGATAACGGATGTGTCAATTACAGATGTTTCAGAAACTGGATACACGGTTACTTGTACGGTAACGGATAATTTCCGGGTAGACCGGGTACAGTTCCCCACTTGGACTTTATACCATGAGCAGGATGATTTATTTCCAAATTGGGTGACAAACAGCGCATGCAGCGGGACGGCAGAGGGAAGTTTTTATGCTTACCGCGTTAATGTTTCAGACCATAATTATGAGATGGGGGAATACCTTACCCATATTTATGCCTACGACCCGGCAGGGAATGAGGCGGTAGCCCATGTCCCCGTCCAATTGGTACAGAAAAACCAACAAGAGCCGCAACCTCCAGTAAACCCCAGTACGCCGACAGCCCCAACCAACCCGGCAAATCCCGGTAAACCAGCAGTTCCAGCTAATCCGGTAAACCCCAGTGCGCCAACAGCTCCCACCAATCCAACGAACCCAAGTACAAAGCCTTCTGCGCCCACAGTCCCGCAAAACCCTGCCAATACAAATAGTGCGGCACAAGGGACATTTACCGTGGTTTTTGATGGGAATGGCGGCGTAGTCGTAGGCCAGAAAACCATTACAGTAAAGCTTAACCAGCAGCTTGGGAACCTTCCCATAGCGAAACGGAAAGGCTATTTATTCCGTGGGTGGTATTTAGAGAGGTCAGGGGGACAGAGGATAAATGCTTATGTACGTCCGGCATCTTCCGGTTCCCGGACAGTATATGCGCAATGGGATAAGGTAACGAAACCGAAAAAAGCAGCGATTACTTCCCTGAGAAAACGCGGAAGCGGAAAATTTATAGTCAAATACAGGAAAGTCAGCCAAGCGAAAGGGTATGAAATTTGTTATTCCACCAATAAAAAATTCAGGAGTTCTACCAAAAAAGTGACTGCATCATCCCTGTCAAAAACGGTGAAAGGGCTAAAAAAGAAAAAAACATACTATGTACGGGTGCGTGCCTATAAGGCAGATTCCACTGGCAGTAAAGTATATGGCAGCTATAGTAAGACGAGGAAAATAAAAGTGTAATAGAATGTAATGGAGAAAAATATATGAAATGGTTTGGGAATATATGGAAGTTTTTAATGGTGTTTTGCATCCTGTTATGCCAAATGGCAGGATGCGGGCAAAAGGATGAAAATGCAGCAGCCTATGGGGAAAACCTGTGGGAGGAAAGTACAGATAGCGGGATAGATGTGGATTTCCAAGAACAGGAAACGGAAAAGCCCTCTGAAATAGAGGGGGATTGGTATGTTTTAGATCCGGCAAAAAAGGGGGAGGAGAAAAACAAAAAAATTACGTTTAAAGATACAACTTGTTCTTTTGGAGAAACAAACAATTATGGTGAAGGGATATTTGATGATGGCAGCCAAGAATTGTTAGGTGAGTATATTCATGAGCTTCAGGATGTATATAGCCATATTCCATATGAGTATGATGGGCAAAACGAAATTTTAACCATAGACTATTCTGTAGTATTCCAAAAAATAGAAGGTATTTTGGAAGAAAAAATAGAAGGATCACCAGAAGCGGAAAAGGGATGGATAAGGGAATTCCAAGAGGAATGGAAAAAAGAGACCAAACAATTTGACAATGGGAAGATAACTGTATATGCGCCAATTTATGATGATATACTCTTTCTGTATGTAAAGTATTCCGATGGCAGCAATGCAAACGATTTTTTGGAATATGAAAATCCAAATTTCCCTAATAGTTCCTGTTTGTTTGAAAAAAGTGGAACATACTACGCATTTAGCGGGGCAATGAGCAGAAAACCAGAATTCCCATATGTTAGGAGTATGTCCTTGGATTTTGGATCGGAAACAATGGAAGATTGCCTGTGCAGCTATTATGCAAATTGGGTAGGGGCATTTTCTGTTGGTTTTTTGGAAGATGTTTATGGAATATATGGTAGTGATACTATCACCGTTAGTCAGGAACTGGAGGCTGAATTTACCCCAAGTATGGTAGATGATGATAATTTATCCTTAGATAAGGCAGAAGATGTGCCTGTGGGGGATGCTGTTTGGGAGATGTATGCAGGATGCCCATTGGAAGAAGTGAAATATGTAACATATTCCCATGATACGGATGCAGGAAGGCAGTCGTCTGGGATTTATATGGGAAAAACTTATGGATTGTGGAGTGTCCTTTGGACCAATGGGGAACTATAAAAATGGATTATAATAGAAAGAAAAAGCCATCTTGCGATGTATTGCAAGCAGTTTTACAGATTCTTTACAAAAAACTATCGTTTTCTTTCCAAATTTCCATTATAATATAGCTGGTGATGATATGAAAAAAATATTAGTGATCGAAGATGAAACAGCCATCAACGATTTAATCTGCATGAATTTAGAAATAGCAGGCTACCAGCCCATCCCATTTTTTGACGGCATGGAATTCAGCCGCCATTTGAAGGAACAGGATGACTACGCCCTTGCATTGCTGGACATTATGCTTCCCGGAAAAGACGGGTTTGAGCTGTTAGGGGAATTAAAAGAGCACGGGATCCCTGTGATTTACCTGACTGCCAAGGGAGATTTGCCCAGCAAAGTAAAGGGCTTAAGGAGCGGGGCAGAGGACTATATGGTTAAGCCCTTTGAAATGTTAGAGCTCCTTGTCCGCATGGACAATATCCTGAAACGCTGCGGGAAAGTGGAAGCCGAGGAAATCTGTATCCGCGATGTGGTAATTAATGAGAAAAAGAGGACAGTGCATAAAAACGGGGTGGAAATTTCCATGCAGCCCATGGAATTTGACTGCCTTTTAGTGTTCTGGAAATACCGGAACCGGGTGATTACAAGGGACCAAATCCTGAATATCCTCTGGGGCGTGGATTTTGAGGGGGAAAGCAGGACAGTGGATGTACATGTGGGGAATATCCGTAAAAAACTGGATTTTTCCGATGTGATTATTACAGTGCCAAGGGTTGGTTACCGGATGGAAGTCTGATGGGGCAGTCCCATCCGGTTATTTGAAAAACGCCATTTGGATCAGGTTGTATTGCTAATTTTATAATCTGAAGGATAATCCACTGAGAGGTAGGCGTTAAGGTCCATTAAGCCGCCTTGTTTTGTAATGGCATAAATACTGTAAGTCCCTTTTTCCGGAACTGTAAATGTGATGCTGTCGGTATCCTCCGGGTATTCCTTTGCCATATTTTTTTCGTGGCAATAGACAAAAATACCTGTGATTTCTGTATCCCCTAATAGGCCTTGGATATGGGATAGCTGTATGGTGCAGCCTTCTTCTGCAGAAATTGCGCCAGCCCCATAATCCCGGTAAACCGGGGGATCAGGGCGGTACTGTATGTTCCCGCTGAAATAATTTGTGTTCCCGGAGGTGTTGTTAATGCACCAATAAAAGGTTCCGCTTTCTTTTAAAGTAACGCTGCAGTCAACCGTGCCATCCATAGAAGTTTTTTGGACATCATGGAATGTGCCGTTGAGCAGATAGCCAATGCCATAATTTGAATCTGCATATTTCATAGAACCCTGCAGGGATATGGTACTGTTGCTGTTAACCGTTAAGTTAAAGTCTATGATAAGCATTTCTTTCGCTTTTAAGGGGTGGCGGCTAAGCTTGAATAAGCCGTCTTTCTTTTGCAGTTCAAGAATTTCTATGGACTCTATGCCGTGGATTTCATTTTCTTCCAATATGGCGGAAAGGCTTGGGTCAGGCTTTTTCATATTTGGCTGGATGAAATGGGGCATACAGGCAATACAGATGATGAGCGCGCCGCAAAGCGGAATCCACAACATAGGGCTTTTGGCAATACATAATTTCTTATGGGAAACCTTCTGCCTTTGGTATAAGTTGGACAGGACCTGCTGCTCAAAATCTTCAGAAAATTGGATTTTATCAATAACTTTTTTATAACTATGCTTCAAAAAATTCTCCTCCTAGCTGCTTTCTGAGTTTCTTTCTCCCCCTGTCAAGCCACGAACCAATGGTGGCAGGTTTTTTTCCAAGGATTTGGGCAATTTCCTTAATGGATTAGGGTGTCAAAAGGGTGCGCTGCACCCGCTCTATCCCATATATTGATGTGTAAATAAATTTACAATAACAATATATGGTATGAGCGTAGCACCAAAGGTGCTTTTGACACTCTAATCTCTAATAGAATAATCCTCGTAATAAAATAAATGAATTGAAATCCGGTATTTTTCTTCCAAGGAAAGGACGGCGTCCAGCAAAGTATTTTCCTGACAGGACAGTTCCTCACATGGTTCCGGCATTTTGGAACGTTTCGCAATCCATGCGCTTTTTACGTGGTTTTTGCTTTTGTTGATGGTTACCCGTATGAGCCACGCCCGGATATGTTCCTGTGATGCAAACTCTTGCCGTGATGTGATGAAAGAGAGAAAGACTTCTTGGACAATGTCTTCTGCATCACATGTATTCTTTGTGTAGGTATAAGCTATTTTCAATAACTTGCCAGAATAATCACGGACTGTTTGTTCAATCAATTCTGGATTCAATGGTTCTGTCCCCCCTTTCTAATTATTATACAAATGACGCCTTTATTTTTTTGCATAAATTAATCATTTTCGGAATGTTTACAATTATTTGTCGTTTTCTTTTCAGGAATCCATTATAATATTAGTTAGATAAAACCAGGTTTTCTAAGGAGGTTTTGCCATGGACATGATAAAAAAAATTGCGCTTACTGCGTCCACATTGCTTTTTGTGCTGGCGCAGGCTTTTTCATTTTATGTGATTTTTACCAGCCAGCAGGAAAAAATAGACTTAATGAAGGAAAAAGAGTATAGGATTTTTGAAAAGGCTGTTTCCGATTATAACCGTAAATTATCAAACTTGGAATTAAAAGAGAATATATCTGACCATGCGCTGGTTTATTTTTTCCGCAATACCATGCCGGAAAATTCTGCGCTGTATAAAGGGACAAAAGAGCTGTTCAACAACAGCCCATATGAATTTGACATTGGGAATATCGAAAAGGGCAGTGGGGATTATTATTGGAACTGCCAAATGGAAACGGTAAATGGCAGGCATCTTTTGATATTTTATCACGGAGATATTAATGGGACTTATGAAGTGCCTTTGGATGGGTATTACCTGTTTTATGAAGTGGACCTAACTTCAATTTATGAAAAAAGCTGGGAACTTGTGAAAAAGGAACTGCTGCTGTCGGTTGCGGCGTCCTTTGGGATGGCCCTTCTCCTTGTATTCCTGATTAAGAAAATCACAAAGCCCCTGCAGGCCATAAATGAAGCCCAGCGGCAGTTAATCGGCAGCATGTCCCATGAGTTAAAGACCCCGCTGACAGCCATAAAAGGGTATTCGGAAACTTTGTTGGGGGTAAAGCTGTCCAAAGAGCAGGAAGAAAAGGCCCTCGGCTATATCCATCAGGAAAGCGGAAGGCTCTCACGCCTGTCAGAAAAAATGATGGAACTGACAAAGCTGTATGAGCCGGAATGTAAGGTGGAGCTGCAGGAATTCCCTGTGGAAAAGCTGTTTGGTGCAGTGGAAGACAGCGTAAGGCACAGGCTTACAGAAACTGGCATTGCATTGGTGCGGGAAGGGGATTACCAGGGGAAACGGAAATGCCTGGATGCCGATTTAATGACAAGCTTCCTGATAAACCTTATCAATAACAGTATTATGGCGTCCGGGGCGGGCAGCCATATTTACCTTGGGGCGGACAGCCATTCCCTGTGGGTGCGGGACGAAGGATGTGGAATACCGCCGGAGGAAGTGGATAAAGTCCGCAAAGCTTTCTACCGCGTGGATAAGTCCCGGTCCAGAAAGAGCGGGAACATGGGGCTGGGGCTTGCATTGTGTGAGCAGATTGCAGCAGTGCACCATGGGCATATGGAAATTGAAAGTAAGGTTGGGGAGGGGACGAAAATTTCATTTTACCCAGGGCGTGTTTTGGGGCTGTGATAGCGATAGGCTGTCAATGATTCTGCGCAAGTGGATCCTTTACCAATCCTTTACAACTGAATGAATATTTCCAAAAAAGGATCTGTTACGATAATTATAGTGTACTGATACATTTATAATCAGGTAAACCTAAAAGAACAGGAGGAGTTTATGAAACAGAAATATATGGCAGCCATTGCAGCAGCACTTGCCATCGGCTTTCTGGCAGGCTGCCAGGAAACCCCGGAAAATTCTATTGTAAAACAGAAGGGCGCAGACAAGGCCCAGGAGTATGAAAGCGCAAGCACAAGCGTTAAGGAAATGGTAAATGCACCAGAAACATACAAGAATAAGGTTACCTACGAAAACGGCGTCTTAACCATTGACACAGATGCAGAAATCATCCTACCGGATGTGGAAATGGTAAATACTTATAAGGTAACTGCAGAAGAAGTAAACCAGGAATTGATTGACAAGGTAACCAACGCGTTTTTCGATGGGGCAAAATTTTATCATGCCTACAGTTACAGCCAGCAGACCAAGGAGCAGTACCAGGAAGAAATTACAAGGCTGAAACAGTATAAGGCGGAAGGGAACCTTGACCCATACGAATATGGGAAAGATGAAAATGGCGAACTGTATTTTGACATTGATGCAGTCATTGCAAGGGATGAACAGGAACTGGCAGATGCGCCGGAGGAAATCATAAAAGAAGAAGTAAAGCCCTCCTTTGGATTGGAATATATTTCCGGGAAAGGGGAAGAAGCCGAGAAAATGGTAAATGAACATGAATTTTACGGAATAGCGGAAACCGGACATGGAATTTACAATTATACCATTACTTCTGGGGAAGTGTCAGCAGATGTAAAATTTGACATTAGAAAACAAAGGGACGACGTGCCAGACCCAATGGAATTTATGGATTGGGTGGAAGGACGGTATCTGATGGATGTAAAGTTGGAAAGCTTTTCAGGGATGCCGGAAGACGAGATAAAAAGCCTGATAGACATTTCTTATGAGGATGCAGAAAAAATTGCCAAAGAGCATGTAGGGAAACTGGGCTATGGCTGGGAAATCCAGGATTGGGATTATGCCCTGTTCCACCATGGGGAAGGCAATGTAAGAAAAGAAAATGTTACGGATGGGGGCTATGTATTTTTCTTTACCAGGGTGTTGGATGGGATGCCCATTACCCATACAGACTCCTATGGCGGCGGGCTGGAGGATATGGACAGCACGCTGACTCCTTGGGGCTATGAAAGATGTGAAATTATTATAGGGGATAACGGCTTCCAGGAAGTAGAAATTTTTAATCCCTACCATGTGGAAGGGGTGCAGACGGAGCATGTAAAGCTGATGGATTTCGACAGCATTATGAAAATATACGAACAGATGATGGAAGTCAGCAACGCAGATATTGGGGAATTTGAAACCCAGAGGACTTACCATGTGAACAAAATAAAATTGGGCTATAGCAGGATTTATGACCCAAATGTTGATAACAGGGCAGGGGTTTTAGTGCCAGTCTGGGACTTTTTCGGGGGATTTGACGCAGAAATCGATGGGCATTATGAACAGAATAATGGGGAACATTCCAAACAAAGCTTTATGACAATTAATGCCATAGACGGGACTGTGATTAACCGGGACCTTGGGTATTAGAAGGGAGTTCCCATATCATATTACGGCCATGCAGAGAGAAAGGAAGGATACCTATGAAAATAAAACAAATAAAAATAAAACAAAAAAACACCGCACAGGCCTATAAATGGAAATACAAAGCTGTTTTCGCGGCAATCCTAGGCGCAAGCCTGTTAGCAGGCTGCCAGGAAACACCCAAAAATTCCATTGTAAAGCAAAAGAGCACAGACAATATGAAGCAGTATGAGAGCACGGAAGAAGCAAAGGGGAACATAAGCAGCATTGTAAAAGCCCCGGAAACCTACAAGAACAAAGCGACCTATGAAAATGGCGCCCTTGTCATTGATACAGACGCTGAAATTATCCTGCCGGAAGCAGATTCCATAAACACCTACAAGGTATCGGCACAGGAAGCAAGCCAGGAGCTGTTTGACAAAGTCACCAAAGCTTTTTTTGAAGGGGATAAAATATACCATGCCCATGGATATTACCAATGGACCAAGGAACGGTACCAGGAAGAAATTACAAAGCTGAAAAAATATAAGTCGGAAGGAAATTTAGATCCCTATGGGTATGGGACAGATGAAAACGGGGAATTGATGTTCCGCATTGACGAGGAAATTGCGCGGAATGAAGCAGAACTGGAGCATGCGCCGGATGAAATAGAAAAAAAGGAAGTGACCCCGTCTTTTGGCCTGGAATGGGTAAACGGGACAGGGGAAGAAGCCCAAAAGGAGGTAGACAAGGACAGCTTTTGGGGCGTAGCGGAAACAGGCAATGGGATTTATAATTACCTGATTAAACGGGACGGTGCAGAGCATTCCAAAGACATAACCATAAGAATTGAAAAGGAGAGGGACGATGGGCTGGATGCCGGAAAATTTCCCCATTGGCTGGAAGAAGAATACCTGATGGATATTGAAAGGGAAGATTTCCATTCCCTGTCAGAAGAAACATTAAAAGGGTTGGCAGGGATTTCCTATGAGGATGCAGAAAAAATTGCCAAAGAGCCCATAGAGAAGCTGGGTTGGGACTTGGAATTGAATGGATGGGGCTATACGGCCTATTATGACGGGGAGGGGAACCCCACTGAAAAAAACATATTGGATGGAGGGTATATCTTTTATTTTACCAGAGTGTTGGATGGGATGCCCATTACCAATACCAGTGCCTATGGCGGAGGTTTGGAGAACCATGACAGTACGCTGGTTCCTTGGAGCTATGAAAGATGCGAAGTCATTGTAGGGGACGACGGCATCCAGAAGGCGGAAATTTTCAGCCCTTACAATCTGGAGGGCATCCAGACGGAGAATGTAAAACTAATGGATTTTGACAGCATTGTAAAAATATATGAGCAGATGATGGAGGTGTCCAATGCAGATATTTCAGAACTTGAAAAGCAAAAGACATACCATATTAAGAAAATAAAGTTAGGCTACAGTAGGATTTATGACCCTACGGTAGATAGTTCGTCAGGGATTCTGGTGCCGGTCTGGGACTTTTTCGGGGGATTTGACGTAGAAACGGACGGGTATTCTGAACAGAATAATGGGGAACATTCCACAACCAGTTACATGACAATCAATGCCATTGACGGAACTGTTATTGACCGTGGCTTAGGCTATTAAAAGAAAGGGGAACCGGAAGCATGGAATCCATAAAGCAGGTAGCGGCAGCGGTAAGGTGGAATTTCTTAGGGTTTTTCAGGAACCCCAGGGTAGTGGTTACATTCCTGTTTTCCTTTATCCTATGCTTTTTCTTAAGCGACAGGGCGATGATGGTGGCCGATTACTATGATTCCCCGATGCAGGCCTTAGAGCCGTTTATCTGGACCTTTGGGGACGCCACCTCTATCCTCCTGTGTTCCCTGCTGCTGATCCTGCTATTTTTGGATTTGCCTAAATTAAGCCCTTTTACCCCCTATATGCTGCTTCGGATGAAAAAGTGGCGGTGGCTTCTGGCACAGTTTTTCTATATTTTTCTGGCAACAGTGCTGTATATGCTGTATGTCATCCTTGTAACCAGCCTGCTGTGCATGCAGAAAACGTATGTGGGGAATATTTGGAGCAAGACGGCTGCCCTCCTTGCCTATTCCCAAATGGGGAAAGAGCTGTCAGTCCCATCTACTGTAAAAGTCATGGAGAGCACCAGCCCCCTGTCCTGCAGCCTGCAGATTATGGCCTTGCTGGTATGCTATGCCTTAACCTTAACATTTTTGATGTTATGGTTCCAGATGAAAATGGGCAAAAAAGCGGCGATTGGCGCAGGGCTTTCCTACAGCCTTTATGGGTTCCTGCTGAACCCTGACATTTTAGCTAAAATTCTCCATAAAGAGGAATATGAAATGTTTTTGGTACGGCGGCTGAGCGGCTGGATAAGCCCCTTGAACCATGCAACGTATGGGATGCATGATTTTGGGTACGATGTCCTCCCTTCGATTGGGCAGTCCTGCATGGTGTTCCTGGGGATTTTGCTGTTTTTGTCCGCACTGGCATTCCATACTTTGAAAAAATATAATTTCGGTTCCTTTACTGGGGAATGAGTTTTTTCCTATGCTGGCACAAGCCAGAAGGCCCAGCACGCTAATTTTGCCGGGATGGAGTTGGGAGAATTTTCGGAAAGAAGGGTGGGAAAGGGTGTGAAAGAATTATTACGGGAAAGGGGGTTCTGGACTGCGTCAGTGGTTGTTTTTCTGGGGATGGCAACAGGTTTTCCCTTTTATGAAATAGTAATTCCCTTAGAAAAGGGGAGTTTCCTGAAATTTTACCAGACGGCAGTGGAATCCCAGATCATGTTATTTTTAGTTCCCATTGCAGCAGTGCTTTCACCGGGGGCTTCCTATGTGAGGGAATCCTCCAGCGGGTTCTTAAAATTATATATTTCAAGGACTAGCAGGATCGGGTATACCTGGAAAAAGACCTTGTGTATCTATGCCGGGGGTTTTTTCCCATTTTTTCTGGCAGGGTTTTTCGGGCTGCTGCTGTGCTTTTTCTTCCTTTACCCGCTGGAATTGGAAGGGAAAATCCCATGGGAGGGAATCCGGGGCGCAATGGAAACCCTTTTGCGCGTCAGCTTCGTTGGTGGGATTTTGGCGGAACTGTCGGGGATTTTTGCAGCGGCATTCCGGAATTACTATATGGCTTACGGCCTGCCCTTTGTGGCGTATTATATGATGGTAATTCTGAAGGAACGGTATTTGCCGAAGCTGTATGCCCTGTACCCGGGGGAGTGGATTCTGTGCAAGGAAAACTGGGGGCCGGACGGTACAGGGATATGGGTGTTTTTCCTTGTATTTTCTGCGGTGTCCCTGTGTATCCACAGCCTGCTGCTGTACTGGCGGGTGCAGGAAATTTAAAGTGCATGCCTGTGCCAGGAATTGTAAATATAGATAGGAAGAATGGAATGGAAGCTTATATTGAAATAGACCATGTAACGAAAAAATTTGGGGACGACATTATTTTGCACGGTATCAGCATCTGCATGGAGCGGGGGAAAGTTTATGGGATTTCCGGCAACAACGGCTCTGGAAAAACCGTACTGATGAAATGCATCTGCGGGTTCCTCCCAGTGACAGAGGGGAGCATCCGGGTGAATGGGAAGTACATTGGGTCAGAAATTGATTTCCCGGAAAGCATTGGGGTAATTATTGAAACGCCCGGGTTCCTTACAAATTTAAGCGGGATGCGGAACTTAGAAATCCTGGCGGGTTTAAAGGGCAAGATTACAAAGGAAGAAATCCGCGAAGCAATCAGGAAAGCAGGGCTGGATCCAGATTTAAAGAAAGCTGTGGCAAAATATTCCCTTGGGATGCGCCAGCGCCTTGGGATTGCCCAGGCGATTATGGAAGACCCGGAGTTCCTGATTCTGGATGAGCCTTTTAATGGGCTGGATAAGCATGGTGTAGGGGATATCCGTAAATTGCTGCTGGAGCTGAAACAGCAGGGAAAAACCATTATCCTTGCCAGCCATAACAGCGAGGATATCCGTATTCTATGCGATGAGGTTTATGAGATGGACGGAGGGAGGATGTTTAAGATATGAAATGGAAGGGCTATTTTGGGACACAACGCCAAAAGCTTCGGAACCATAAGGGAAGGACCTGCAGTTTTATTTTTGCCTGTTCTGCTTTGGTGTTTTTCCTGTTTGCCGCTGTGCCAGCCCATGTAAAGGCAGGCGGAGGGATTTCAGCGGAAACACAGAAAAAATCTGGCGCAATGGTTACGATTGACGCTAATAAAAAGTACGAAGGCATGAACGCCCCCTTTTCCAAAGGATATGAGCCTTCCATCAAAAAAAATAAAATGTCCTTAACCATCCCATTCCGTCTGGAACAGGAAACAAAGGATAACCGGATCATTGTTGGGATTTCTTTTGAACAAGAGGGCAGCAGCCCTTTTTATTATAAAAATTACCAGAAAAAAGTAAAGAGGTCTGAGGACGGCATCTACCTCTACCAATGCCAGGTACAGCTTAAGGAGCATAGGGTAAACGGACAATATCCCCTGCGGCTTTTTGTGCAGGCTCAGACACAGGAAGAAAATATCCAGCAGGAGTTTACGGTTTATGTAGAAATTACAGATGGGATACCTGATTCCCAGGCAGGGGACCAGCCGGAAGGCCCAACGGGCGCGGATGGGAATAGCCCTGAAAATGATGGAAGTGAAATTTTAGGGAATGGGGATGCAGCAGGAGAAGGGGCATTGGGAGATAGCCCAGGTTTTTCAGATGGTTCCAGTTTGCCCGGAGGTACACAGGGGAACGGGGAAATTTCCCATCAGCCCAGGGTAATGATTTCTGCAAACAGCCTGCAAGGCGTCCCCCTGCAGGCCGGGAGCCAGACGGCCTGGTCTGTTTCTGCCAAAAACTGCAGCAGCAAAAGGGCAATGGAAAACCTGAAAATTACGATTATTTCCGAGCATAAAGACATTTCTTTTGAAAAAACATCCTGGTATTTTGACCGGGCAGGAGCCGGGGCTTCCATGGATTTATCCCAAAATGTGTCTGTAGGGAAAAAAGCGGCGGCAGAAGCCGTCCCTGTACAGTTCCAGTTTGAATATGAGGATAAGCAGGGAACGTCGTATACTTCCACGGAAACGGTGTCCCTTACCATAATACAGACGCCGCAGGCAGAACTTACAGGCCTTTCCTTCCCAGAGAGCATTTATGAATCAGACACGGATTTGCTGACGTTCCAAATCCAGAACTCTGGCCTTGCCGTAATTTACAATGTAAGGGTCCGCCTGGAGGGAAAGGGGCTGTTTCCGGAAAAAGAGCTGTTCCTTGGGACAGTGGAGCCTGGTTCGGCTGCCGATGGGGAGATTTCCGTATTTGCCGGAAACCTCTGCATGGATAATGAAGGCAATGCCATAGAGGGAAATGGGGAAAAATATGGCGATACTGTGTGCACAGTAATATTTTCTTATGAAAATGAGCAAGGGGAGGTGGCAGAACAGAAACAGGAGTTGAAAACTTCCATAAAAAAGCCGCAGATTGTGGAATTGAAAGTGGAAAAAGAGGTGCCAAAGACCAACCAGTGGTGGATAACTATTCTGGCGGGGGCATTTTTGGTATTAATATTAATCATTGTATGGCTTTATTTACGGATGAAGCACTACCAAAGGATTTCCAAATTGAAATAGGAGGGAAGAATGAGGAAGCGCAATTTGTACAAAGATATTGTCCATGGCGCAGCCATTTTGCTGCTTGCAGCAGTTTGCTTCCATGTCTATAAGGATTACCAAAAAGAACATAACCTTTACCGTGTTACCATCCAATCCGGGCAGGAACTGACGGGGAAGGATGCGGAGGAATTACAGAATATCACTGGATTAGTCCGGTTTGAGCCGGTGTCCTCTGCTGCAGTTACCTTGAAAATGGAAGGATATACGTTGGAAACAAGGCTGGATGGCGTTGATTTGGAAACCTATCCTCTGGATTGGAAAAAAACAGAAGGGGAGGTTTCCTTGGGGAATACGGCTGCATTGTTTTTGGGGGAAGATGTGTTTCAGGCGTTTTTGGATCAACATGGATTTGCGCCGAACCAGGGGCAGATAAAAAAATGGAAGGAGAACTATGGGGAATTGTCCGTGGAACTGACGGACGAAGCAGGCCGCGTAGCACATGGCAGGATTTTTGGCATAATAAAAAGCCCAGGGCAAATGGCCTGTATGGACCAAAGCCAAATGGAAGAAATATTCCAGGCATCCAGTAAAGTAATGGGAGGTTACATGGAGGTTTATGGGCACAAACATATGGAACAGGCCAGGGCCGCACTGGAAAGCGGCGGGTTTATGGTAGAGGAATGGGAATAAGTTTTTATCTCACTGCGGAGGATATGAAATCTGTCGCAAAGCGACCCGCCGCAGGCGGAGAATCCTGCTTTGCAGGATTCTTTTTTAGGGAAATTCCTTTTTAATTCCAATTCTTACGCCCATACCGCATAGCCATGGCATGGATTTTTTCCTTTAATTCCTCGGATAATTCATCTTCTGTTAATCGCCATCTCCAATTTATGCCCACTGTGGAGGGCTTATTAATCCTGCATGTATTATCGTATCCCATATAGTCCTGAATAGGGATAATGCAGGATTTTGCACTGCTGCGCATAATCAGCGAAATAAAGGACTGGTGCAGCAGGCGGTCCGGCGTTGTCTGGTCGCACAGGTAATCCCGGGCCATCTGCCTTTCTTTTTTTGTAATGGACTGGAACCAGCCGGTAATGGTTTCATTGTCATGGGTGCCAGTGTAAGCCACACAGTTTTCTATGTAATTGTGGGGCAGATAATCGTTGGCAGAGCCTGTATCTCTGGAGTCAAATGCAAATTCTAAGACCTTCATCCCCGGGAAGCCGCTTTCAAAGACCAGTTGGCGGACAGAATCTGTCACATAGCCCAAATCTTCTGCAATTACCTCATGCCAGCCAAGGCTCTGTTCCACATGGCGGAACAAATCGATTCCCGGCCCTTTTTCCCAATGGCCTTCTTTTGCAGATTCTGCGCCGTAAGGGATGGAATAGTATTCGTCAAAGCCGCGGAAATGGTCAATCCGCACAACGTCATACAGGCGGAAACAATAGGAAAGGCGGGAAATCCACCATTCATACCCTGTATTCCGGTGGTAGTCCCAGCGGTATAAGGGGTTGCCCCAAAGCTGCCCGTCCGCGGAAAACCCGTCTGGCGGGCATCCGGCTACTGCAGATGGCGTAAGTGTTTCATCTAACTGAAAAAGTTCCGGATGCGCCCAGGTGTCCGCGCTGTCCATTGCCACATAAATGGGGATATCCCCGATCAGGCGGATTCCATTTTCATTTGCGTAGGCTTTCAGGGCATTCCACTGCTCATAGAACTTAAACTGCATGTATTGCTGGAATTCAATTTCAAAATACAGTTCCTCCCGGTAATAATCCATGGCGTTCCCCCACCGCAGCCGGATATCTTCCGCCCATTGGTTCCATGGGACTCCCTCAAACCTGTCTTTTACCGCCATAAATAAAGCGTAATCTGAAAGCCACCAATTATTTTCCTCTATAAAACGCAGGTAATCAGGGTTTTCACTGATTTTGCTGCGCTCATAAGCTTTCCGCAGAAGGGGGTAGCGGTTTTTATAGAGTTTTTCATAATGGATATCGTTTGGGCGGCTGCCAAAATCAGCCCCATCGCACTCTTTTTCTGTCAGCACCCCTTCTTCTATCAAGGCTTCAAGGCTGATAAAATAAGGATTTCCGGCAAACGTGGAAAAGGATTGGTACGGGGAATCCCCATAACTGGTAGGCCCTAGGGGCAGTATCTGCCAATAAGACTGTCCCGCAGCTTTTAGCCAGTCCACAAAATCATAAGCGCTTTTGGAAAAGCAGCCTATGCCATATTTGGATGGCAGGCTGGTAACAGGAAGTAAAATACCTGCGGTTCTTTCCATAACTTTTTCCTCCAATCTAACGGCAATCCAAAACTGCCGCTGCAATAAAAAAATATATTTTCATTTGGCAGGCCAATCAATGGCCGCCAGCTAAAATTCCCAAAGAATCCTAGGGTCAGGCAAAATTTATGCAATATTAGAATACACTATTTGTATCTATAATGCAAGAATTCTCTGGGGATGTTGCTTATTTTTATATAGATTGGATTAGAGCGTGTTTGAAAATTCATTTCCACCGCCTGTATCCTTCCACTTTGCGGAATACATCCAACAGAAAGCAATTTTCAGATATGTTCTAGGATACCAAAAGGATGTCCCGTACTCGCTCTATGATGATATATTGATGTAAAAAAGCGGTAACAGCAGAAGGTTTGGATTCAGAAATATTCTGGTTCCCGGCTTGTAAAGCCAGGATGTTTATGGTAGTATGGAAACACGGAAACGGAAGGGAAAGCAGGTGGGGAGATTGACGGTCACAGAACAGATTGATAAGAAACATCAGGAAGATTTACATAGGTTAAGAGGTTTTCGCCTGCTTGATGATGATTTCCTCACAAAGTGTTTTGAGGGAGATACGGCAAGCATAGAACTGGTATTGCAGATTGTGCTGGAAAAGCCGGATTTAAAGGTGCTGGACGTCCGCACCCAGGTATTTGTGGAGAACCTGCTGAACCGTTCGGTGAGGCTGGATATCCTGGCTACGGACAGCACAGGGGCAAAACTGAATGTGGAAGTACAGCGCTCCGACAAAGGAGCCGGGAGAAAAAGAGCAAGGTACAACAGCAGCATGATGGACGCAAACCTTTTGAAGAAAGGCGAGGACTTCGACAAGCTGCCGGAAACGTGGGTAATCTTTATCACAGAGAATGACGTAATGGGAAAAGGGCTGCCGCTCTATCCGATTGAGCGGTGCTTTTTAGGAACCGGGGAAAGATTTGAGGACGGTTCGCACATACTGTATGTAAATGGCGCTTACCGTGGAGATACGCCAATCGGGAAGTTAATGCATGATTTTTCCTGCACAGACGCAGCGGATATGTTTTATGGGATACTGGCGGACAGGGTGAGATTTTTTAAAGAGAGCAAGGAGGGAATCGAGATTATGTGTCAGGCTATGGAAGATATGAGAAACCAGACATTGAAAGAGGGCATGAGAGAGGTTGCGCTCCGTATGTTGGCGGCTGGTAAATATGCCTTAGAGGAAATCGTTAATATTTCGGGGCTTTCTCTTGAAGAAGTCACACAATTGAAAGCTGATAGAAGTGTATAGAAAGAGCTATAAGCCGGGCTGGAGCATTTTTCAGATATGCTCCAGCCCATTTTTTATCTATTCCGTTTTCTTATTCGTCAAAATAGAACCGCAATTCATTTTTTAAATCATCCAGTTTTTCCTCTACGGTGTTGTTTTCACTCGTCATAAAGACGGCATTGAAAATCAGGGAATTTTCATATTGGCAGAACCGGGCTGTTGTAACCTGCTGTGTGATCTGGAATAATTCCTCCGCTTTTTTTGCAGCTTTTTTTTCATATTCTTCTATTCCAAAAGTAAACCGGTACTGGTAAGCTGGCACAACAGCATTGTTGTTTACAGGGATAGCCGTAAACCCATTTGTGCTGCCCTGTATTTCATCTGAAAGCAAGAAGGCCAGGAATTCCCCTGCTTGGGAAGCATAGGCGCTGTTTGCCCGGACTGCTGCAAATACATTCACCTGCGCATTGGTTCCCCTTTCCCCATTTGGAAAGGGCAGGAACTTAACATCCGTACCTGAAGCGAAAGATCTTTCCACAAGTTTTTCGAATGTGCTGCTTCTATAATCCCCTACATTCATAATATCAGGTAATTCTGGCGCATTTTCATCGGTGAATTCTGCCCCGTCCGCTAATAATTCCGTCAAATCCATAAAATCCCTGGAAAATGTAATGGATTTCTCCCCATAATCCAAAACAGGCGTCCCAAAAAGACCTGGTATATATTCCCTCAGCCAAGGTTCCCTGGGAAACCCTTTCACTCCCATATGGCTGGCAGCTTCATTCAGGAATTCATCCGGCTGGCTGGAAGAAGGCTTCCAGCCCTCCAGCATATCCTCCGTTGCGGCGATGCCTGTTAAGGTATATCCTAATGGTAAAAAATACTGTTTCCCATCCAGTTCACCAGCCTTTCGCACTACTTGGTTCAAGGGAAGGCTTTTTAAGTTGTCCATCACTGTATTGAGGTCTAAAAATACCCCGTTGTAACTGTTTTTTACCATATCTGGCAGCAGTTCGTTGCTTTCATCCAGAAGAAAAACATCCGGCCCTTTTCCAGCCATTATCTGTACTTGCATATCTTTTATGGCTTTGCTGTCTTTCTCTGTTTTCTCTGTAGGCGTATTGTCAATCCAGGGAACCACCTCGATTTCTACTTCTGTTTCAGGATGGAGCCTGCAATATGCTGCTACTGCCTCCTGGTAGAAATCTTCTTGCAGTTCTGAAATGGCAATAACCATTTTCGGCCGGTTCCCGGTGTTTTCTGCGGCTTTATTTTCAGAGGAACGGCTGGAAGATGCGCAGGACGCAAAAGAACCTGCACACAATAACCCTGCCAAGATAATTGCTAACTTTTTCTTCATACTACATTCCTCCTTCTTGGGTTTCAAAGTGCGTCAGCCTGAATGGGATGGTTTGGAAATTATCGCAGTTTATTTCATTAATTTCCGCATTCCTGAACCCGTGGCTGAATTCCTTTTGATACTGTCTGGGCGGCTGATACCGGTAATGTAAGTGTGAAAGATATAATACATAATACTAAGATAGAAGTTAATTTTTTTTCATACTATTTCTCCTTTTCGAACCACTTGCCCACTTAATATCTTATATATTGAATATGTTGTATCTAATTTTCTTAACATTACGTCTTAAAATGTGGAATATCCAAGGCTGGGAAGAATGGGAATTCTCAGCATTTTTCCATGGCAAGCAATGTTCTATATTTTATTTTCCCTGCTATAAGTAATGCTGCTGATAAAAACATGCCATAAATAATTCCTTCATATAAGATTTGCCATTTAAAAATGAAAGCAGTTATAATACTTAGAAAACCCATTACTGTGATAATATGTGATTTTCGTTTATATACTTTTTTTCCATCATATCTAATGTTTTATTTGGATTTCCGATTGGTGCCCATAGAAATATAACTGCCATTGACGCTACACAAATAACTATAAATGCAGGGATTTCTAATCTAACATATCGTTTGGCAAACAGAATCAGGTTTATCAGTGCAATGGATATCACTAAGCATTTACCTTCTGTTTCTGAATGATAGCCGCCCGCATAAGGCCGCAATATGCTGAAATAAAAATACATAACTGCCAGAAAAGAAAAGTTTTGCCAAATGATACCGCTTATCACTGTAAGAAAAAGGTTTAAGATTATGGTTATCATTTGATGGACTCCATAAATTATTATCTCAAATTCCTGGTTGTCGTTGCAAATAATATCTGCTATTTTTTCTGATATATTGTCTATTATTCCTTCCATAGGTTATTCCTCAACACATCAAAATTTCCTTTATTTTTTTACGGAATCAGGTAGTTTACGCTGATAACTCAAAAATGAACATACCATATTTGCTTCTCTAGTTGCAATTTTCCGAACAAGGCTTACTGTAGCTTGTTTCCATTTCTGTTCTTTTCTATTTTTCATTATTATATAGCTCCTGAATATTTTTGTAGTATTATACCGTATAAATTTCCTGTTTTTGTCCAAATGTAATAAATCAGATATGTTTATGTAATAAATCATGTATT
>ERZ778516.488-NODE-488-length-33217-cov-4.211658_pt1 | contig 33217 bp, 20 predicted proteins | sample MGYA00510342_ERZ778516 | MGnify/ENA primary metagenome ERZ778516 (study PRJEB29527, sample SAMN07138961) | mouse gut metagenome | material: feces | host: mouse | place: China:Nanjing | collected 2016-01-25 ... | reverse complement strand
GCCGGCGAAGAACTGTTCCGCGATAAAAAAGGCGTGCACAATTCGTACAAATCGCCCGATTCCGTGAATGCTATCGACTGGACGCTTAAGAACAAGAATGCTGCCCAGTTCGACTATTACCGCGAGCTTATAGCTCTCAGGCGCGCGCACCCCGCGTTCAGAATGACTTCCACGGAAGACATAGCCAAGAACATTGTGTTCGACAAAATTCAAAGCCCCAACGTGGTATCCTATTCTATACGTAACCACGCCAATGGCGACGAATGGCGCGAGATAAAGTTAGTATTCAACGGCTCGGACGCTCCCTTTGTGGCCAAAGTCCCCAAAGGAGAATGGACGGTTATTGCCCGCAATGGCGAGATAAAGGCTGCCGGACTCGGAACGTCCAAGGGCGGTTCGGTCGTGGTAGAACCTGCGTCCGCTCTTATCCTTGCCCGCAAATAATAACTAATCTATATAAATAGCGAAGCCGCGTCGGGGATTTCCGGCGCGGCTTTTTGTTATGTGAATATTATCTTACTTGGAGTAAGAGAAAGGCACTGTGGCTTTGATATCGGTGGAAGAAGCACCTATGAGTACTTTGAACTTGCCAGGTTCTGCCACCCATTCGTGAGCTTTGTCGTCGAAGAATTTAAGGTCGTCGACAGTTACTGCGAACGTTGCGTTTTGGGTCTGGCCCGGAGCCAAAGTCAGTTTTTTGAATCCCTTCAGTTCTTTTACGGGGCGGGGGAGCGAGGACTTCTCGTCCGAGATGTAGAGCTGCACAATCTCTTTGCCTTCTTTGTCGCCTGTGTTGGTTACGGGTATCTCGATAGTGAGGGTTTCGCCGTCTTTAATCTGTTTTGCAGACGCGGTCGGTTTTCCGTAGTTGAACTTGGTATAGCTAAGGCCGTAGCCGAATGGGAACAAGGCCGGAATCTTTTTGGTGTCGTGCCAGCGGTAACCTACGAAAATATCATCGAGATATTCCTGGCGAGGGCCTTTTGAGGCGTCCTCCACGCCCGGGTAGCATATTTCACCGAAAGAATGCGCGCCGTTATCTTCTATGCGCTTCGGGAATGAGAAAGGAAGCTTGCCCGAAGGATTTACCTTGCCGGAAATCACGTCGGCCATCGACGGGCCTGTCATAGTGCCAAGATACCAGCTCTGTATCACTGCAGGTACCTTGTCGAGCCACGGCATGGCATATGCGTTGCCCGATATATTGGCAACGACGAGATTGGGATTGGCTGCCACGAGTTCTTCGATTATGCGGTCCTGGCCCCACGGCAGGTTGTATTCGCGGCGGTCGCTGGATTCGCAGTCTTGGAATCCGTTTTTATTCAAACCTCCTATATATATCACTACATCGGCGGTTTTCGCCATTTCTACAGCTTCGCGGCGCAGAGAGTCAAGAATGGGCTGAGGTATGATTTCCTCGCTTTCGTAAAGCGAACGTCCGGTCTTGTATCCGGCTGCATAGCGCACGCCCTTGCCAAATGTCTTGCGCAGTGCGTCGAGCGGCGAGTATATGTCCTTGGCCTTGAGCTCCGACGAGCCTCCGCCTTGATTGAGCATGCGGGTGGCGTTTTCACCTACCACGAGTATGTTTTTATGCTTGGCGGGGTCGAGAGGCAGTATGCCGTTGTTCTTAAGCAGCACTATCGATTCGTCGCCTATTTGTTTGGCGGCATCGTAGTGTTCCTTTGAGGCGAGCGAGCCGAAGGGTTTCTCGGTGTCCATGGCTGTGCGGAAAATCAGACGCAGCACGTTGCGGGCCTTGGCATTCACTGTCGAGTCCGAAACTTCGCCTTTCTGTATCATGGCGAGGTAGGGACGGGCAAGGAAGTAATCGTCGAAAGTAAATTCGCTCTCGCTTGTGAGTCCGTTGGTATAGGAACCCATCTCGATGTCAAGACCGTTGAGGGCTGCCTCGCGGGTGTCGTGCGCGCCGCCCCAGTCGGTGATAACGCAGCCGTCAAATCCCCATTCGTCGCGGAGAATGTCGGTGAGGAGTCGCTCGTTATGGCAGCAGTGCTGGCCCCATATGCGGTTGTAGGCTCCCATGATTGACCATGCGCCACCGTCAACCACGGCTTTCTTGAAAGCGGGCAGGTATATTTCGTAAAGAGCGCGGTCAGACAGGGATACGTCCACGCTGCTGCGCCATTTCTCCTGATTGTTGAGCGCGAAGTGCTTCACACAGGCAGCCACGCCGTTCTTCTGTAGTTCTTTGATATAGGGTACCACCATTTCTCCGGCGAGATAGGGGTCTTCTCCCATATATTCAAAGTTACGTCCGTTGAGAGGAGTGCGGTATATGTTTACGCCGGGGCCGAGCAGCACGTCTTTTTCGCGGAAACGAGCTTCTTCGCCTACGTTTTTGCCATATATGGCCGACATTTCCGGGTTCCACGTGGCCGCGAGTGCCGTAAGGGCGGGGAAAGCGGTCACGGAGTCGTTGGTCCAGCGGGCATAGCCCCAGTCATTCCAGTTCACTTCGCCTCTCACACCGTGGGGGCCGTCGCTCATCCATATTTCAGGGATTCCGAGCCGTGGCACACCGTGGCTTGAGAATTTGGCCTGCGCGTGGCACAGACGCACCTTCTCTTCAAGCGTCATTCTCGAAAGGGCGTCTTCGACGCGTGCCTCTATCGGTGCTGTCCTGTCGAGGTACACCGGGGTTTTGGCAATAGCACCGAAAGATATGGCTGCAAGAGCCATTGATGTTATTACTGATCGATTCATAATTTGGCGTTAATAGTTTCGTTTGCGGATTTTAGGTTTGCGGATTTTGCCAATATGTTTATTTTGCCTTTTTCGCCGTTGCTTTGCACTATCAGGAGCGCTTTGCCGTTGAAAGCCCGACGCTTGTCGCTCTTGAAGCGTTCCAAGGATATGGGAGAGCCGTTATCGACTCCAACATTCTTGCCGGCACCTTTTACTTCGAATACTATCTCGTTGTCGGCGGTAGGGCAGAGGTTGCCGTCCTTGTCGACTATTTCTGCTGTGAGATAGCATAGGTCGTTGCCGTCGGGTGATATTACGGTGCGGTCGGCTGTGAGTCTTACGCGGTACGGCTCGGAGGCAGTGCGTATTTCTGTTCTTGCCACTTCCTTGCCGTTTTTACGGCTTACGGCCTCTACTTTGCCCGGCGTGTAGGTCACACGCCACGAGGCGTGGTACGATGCCGAGTCAGGCCGGCGCACTCCTTGGGACTTTCCGTTGACAAAAAGCTCCACTTCGTCGGCATTATTGTAGTATGCCCAGAGGTCGACCTCGCTGCCTTCCTGCCAGTTCCAGTGCGGGAAAAGGTGAAGCACTGTCTTTTCGGGACGCCAGCGGCTCTGGTACATATAGTACACGTCTTTGGGGAAACCTGCAAGGTCAACGATGCCGAAGTAGGAGCTGCGAGCAGGCCAGCCGAATGGAGTGGGCTCGCCAAGATAGTCGAAGCCGGTCCATACAAACTGCCCCATTATGAATTTGTTGTTTTCAACATGGCGCATAGTGCCTTCGTGGGTATTGCCCCACGGAGCGTGGCAGTTGTCGTACGACGAACACGAGAATGAATCGTCAAAGAAAGGCTTGTCCCAGCGTTCGGGCCATAGGTATATGCTGTCCGACGGCATGCGGTAATATCCTCTTGTCATAAGGGCGGAAACGCTTTCTGTGATTACGAACGGTTTGCCGGGGAAGTTCTTGGGTACGTCTTTGAACCAGTCGTCGTGGTAGTTGAACCCTATTATGTCGAGTGCTCCCGACCGGAAGAGGTGGTTGCCCGGATTGGGTTCGTTGCACCCCGATGTGACAGGCCGCGTGGGGTCGAGCTGCCTTACGGCGTTAGCGAGTTTGATGGTTAGCAATGAATTGACCGACATTTCGCCTTCTGCCGCGAGCATGTCGGCGCTATGGCCGAAATTAAGCAGCAGGTTGGCTTGTTCGAGGCTGAGGGTGTCGGCATCGGCGTGGCTCCACTGCTCCAGCACTTCGTTACCTATGCTCCACATAATGATTGATGGGTGGTTGCGGTCGCGCACCACAAGGTCGGCGAGGTCGCGTTCGTGCCATTCGTTGAAATAGCGCGAATAGTCGTGAGCCGTTTTCTTTTTGCGCCACATGTCGAAGGCTTCGTCCATAACCATAAGGCCGAGGCTGTCGCAAAGTTCGAGCAGTTCGGGTGCGGGGTGGTTGTGGGAGCTGCGAACGGCGTTGGCGCCCATTTCTTTCATTATCATAAGCTGGCGCTCTATGGCACGGCGGTTGACTACCGCGCCGAGTGCCCCGGCATCATGGTGGAGGCACACACCGTTGATTTTCATATTCCGGCCGTTGAGGAAAAATCCGTTTTCGGGGTCAAATTCCACTGTGCGGAAGCCGAAAGTCGAGTATACGGTGTCAATATTCTCCTTGGTGTCGAAATCAAGTATTTGGCTCTGTACCCGGTACAGCTGCGGGTCGCGGATATCCCACAATCGCGGGTTTTGGACAGAGATGGTCTGCTTGAACGTATGCGAGGCTCCCGGGGCAAGCTCTATCAGTCGGCTCGCGTTGGCTCCTCTTGATTTCGATAAGTCGTTTTTAGGATAAATGGCTGATATGAGCTTTATGTTGCGGGGCTTGTCGGAAGTGTTTTCCACAGTGGTGTTTACTTCGACATTCCACCAGTTGTCGCCATTTTCGGCAGGAACCATTGCCGGTCGTTTGCCCTTATTGGCTGTTACATATTGCCCCCATAGAGGTACGTGCACCGGGCCGAGATGGCGAAGCCATACATTGCGGTATATGCCGCAGCCCGAATACCAGCGTGAGTTTGGTTGCTCGGAGTTATCCACCTTTACGGCTATCACGTTGTCGCCGTCGGCATTGATGTACGGCGTTATGTCGTAGGAAAATGAAACATAGCCATAAGGGCGTGTGCCAAGGAGGTGACCGTTGACATATACGGATGCGTTCATATACACTCCGTCGAAATCGATGTATACGCGGTCGGCCGGATTATGCAAATCAACAGCGAAATGCTTGCGGTACCAGCCTATGCCTCCCGGAAGTGCGCCGCCGCCTGTGCCGGACGGGTTGTTTTTGTCGAAATCACCTTCGATGGCCCAGTCGTGGGGCAGTTGAAGACGCCTCCACGAAGAGTCGTCATACGAAGTCTTGGAGGCCGACTCGTTGTCGCCGAGGGCGAAGAGCCAGCCGTCGTTAAAATTGCTCTGGTGAGCATTCCGGGCCTGTAACAGGCCACAGAATGCTCCGAGCAACATAACCAATATTAATCTGCGAATCATTTATCAGATGTTGATGCTAAGTTCTTTACCGGCATAGTGAACGGTCTTTGCCTTGGGCTGCGACTGTTTGCCGTCGATTTTCACAACTCTGAGCGTGCGCTCGTTTTTCATGCCGGGGAACTCTCCCTTGCGGTCCGATATGGTAAGTACCGACTTGGAGTCGTCGTAGCTCAGCTGTATGTGGCTGCAAAGGCCCTTTTCATAATTGTAGTTCGTACCTTCGTCTTCGTACAGCGAGAAGCTGCCGTCGCGGCCTGCGTACACATAGAGTGTTAGAGGCTCTTTCGACTCTTCTGCTGTCGACTGTATGTCGCCGCCGAAAGGCACTATCGAGCCGCCGCGCACGAACAGAGGCATGCGCTCGTAGGGAGCGTCGACTGTCACGTTCTTGCCTGCAGCCACGGGAGTTCCGGTATAGAAGTCGTACCATTGTTCGCCTTCGGGCAGGTAGACCGAGCGAGAGCGAGCGCCGTACTCGCATACGGGAGCCACGAGGAGAGCCGGGCCGAACATATACTGGTCCTTGATATCGCGGCTGTAGGTGTCGGCGGTAAAGTCCATTACCATCGGGCGCATTATGGTATAATCATCGAAGTGTGTCATGCCGGCGAGAGAATAGATATACGGCATGAGGTTGTAGCGCAGCTTCGTGTATGCCACAATCGACTTGTAAGCCGGGTGTGACTCGGGTGCGATGTTGAATACTTCGCGGAAAGGCCACTGGCCGTGTGCGCGGAAAAGCGGGGCGAAGCATCCGAACTGGTACCAGCGTGTGTTCAGCTCGCGCCATTCCTTGAGGTCGTCGTTTTCGATTCCTTTTTCGTTGAAGAGTGTCTGGGCGGCCACGTAGCGGTCTTCCACGCAGAAGCCTCCGATATCCATGGTCCAGTAGGGAATGCCGCTCATAGCGAAGTTCAGGCCGGCAGAAATCTGCGATTCCATATCTTCCCATCGTGTGGCTATGTCGCCGCTCCATGTGGCGGTAGAGTAGCGCTGCAGGCCTGCGAAGCCGGAGCGGGTGAGGAGGAACACTCGTTTGTCGGGGTCTACGCCGCGCTGTCCGTTGTAGATTGCTTCTGCATTCATCAGCGCGTAAGCGTTGAAATATTTGGCTGAAGGGCCGAGCGCTGTGGGCGTTGTGAGGTCTTTGCGGTATTGCAGGTCTGTGCAGTCGCGTATGTTGGGTTCGCTGGCGTCCATCCACCATGCGTCGATGCCCAGAGGCATATAGTGGTCGTTCATCTGCGACCAGAAGAGCTTGCGGGCTTCGGGGTGGTATGCGTCGTAGAACGAGCCGAGATACCCCGGGCCTACCCAGTCGTGAATGTCGTCGCGGATTGCTCCCTGATACATCCAGCCGTTGCGGTCAAATTCCTTGTAATGCTCTGTCGATGCGTAGAATTTCGGCCATACCGACACCATCACGCGTCCGTTGAGCGCGTGGATAGAGTCTACCATCGCTTTGGGGCTGGGGAAGCGTTCGGGGTCGAATTCGTGGCTGCCCCAAGAGTCTTGTTTCCAGTGGAGCCAGTCGATTACGATGTTGTCGATAGGTATGTTGCGTTTGCGAAATTCGGTGATTGTCGACAGCACTTCTTCCTGGGTGTTGTACTTTTCGCGGCTTTGCCAGTAACCCATGGCCCATTTGGGCATGATTTGGGATTTGCCTGTGAGGGTGCGGTATCCGCTTATCACGTCGTCCATGTCGGTGCCGTATACGAAATAATAGTCGACCATATCCTGCATTTCGCCCCACCACGACATTTGCTTGCGGGTCGAATCATCGACAGGCTTGTATGCGCGCAGTCCGCAGTATGCCACGCCTCCGTTCGGCTCCCATTCGATTTTGACAGGGACACGCTTGCCTTTCTCAAGTTTCACGGAGAATTTGTAGCTGTTCGGATTCCACGCTGTGCGCCAGCGGCGGTCTACCACTTTCTTGTTGTCGATATAAATTGTCTGGTAGCCGGAGTAGTACATAATAAAATTGTATTCTCCGCTTACAGACGGCTCCAACTCGCCTTCGTAGCTTACTTTGGCTCCGGCGTAATTGAAATCGCGCGGAAGGTTCACCACGTGGCCGAGGTCGCCGCGAATAAGGTGTTCAAAGTATATTTTGGGTTCTTCACGCACTATTGTTTTGCCGTCGGCAGCTATGTATGTGCCTGTGAGGTTGCCGGCCTTGCCGTTTTTATCGTATAGCTTGAAGATGTCGCCGAGCTGGCTGTAGTCTTCGGGATTGCCCCAGCGGCATAGCGAGTAGCTGTCCCAAAGAATGCCGTAGCCGCCGGTGGAAACAACGAAAGGCACCGATACTTTGGTGTTGTATTGGAAAAGCTCTTCGTTTTTGCCTTTGTAGTTGAACTCGTTGCTTTGATGCTGTCCGAGTCCGTAGATGCCCTCGTTGTCATCGAGCGAACGGAATCTCTGGCTTACGGTGTATGCGTCGGTGTTCTCTACTGTTATAGGCTTGAACGTCCTTTCGGCCTCCTGAAGTATTTTCTTGCCTTTGTTGTCGAAGAAGGTTACCTCGCCGGTCTTTTTGTCGACAGTGGCTTTTACGGCAGAGGTTTCCACCCAGGCATATCGGCCTTTTTCGCCTGTTTTGTAACGTGGTTTCGATTCTTGCGGAATTACTATCAGGCTTGAGTCGGCAGGGAATGATTTTTCCGGGCTTGCCGATACCCTTATTATTTTATCGCCTACGACCTTGAGTCGCACGCTTCCGCCGGGTGTCGCTACCGATATGCCGTCGGGCACTGCCTCGAACGCGCCTGCCGCCGTAAATACGGTTCCGAGCAGGACTGTGCTTATGGTTCTGATTCTCATTGGTGGATTTAGGTTTGGATTGCATTGCAAAGTTATGAAGCAATCTATAAATAAGCCACTTGAAATGTTTTATACAGCGGTGCCGGAGCGTTAACGCCCCGGCACCCATGTTTCATAGGGGGGTATAAAATGTTATACTCCCTCGCGCGACTGGTATTCCGACGGCGATATGCCGAATTCCTCTTTGAAGTACTTGCTGAAGTACTTAGGATTGTTGAAGCCTAATTTATAGGCGATTTCTGCAACGGTGAGCTGGCTTTCGCGTAGGTACTGGGCAGCTCTCTTGAGGCGCATCACCCGTATGAACTCCACCGGGGTCTTGCCGGTGAGCGCAAGCAGCTTTTTATAGAGGTGTACGCGGCTCATGCCGAGGCCTCGGCTGAGTTCTTCAACGGTCAGGTCGCTGCGCTGCATATTGTCCTCGACGTATTTTACCGCTTTTTCAACCAGCTGTTCGTCGAGCGAGGTGATTTTTATTTCGCTCGGAGATGGCTCGATGAGGGTGCGCCGCATGCCGCGCTGTTTAAGTGCCGTGAGGCGTTTTATCTTTATGGCGAGCACGGCGTTGTTGAACGGTTTGGTTATATACTCGTCTGCGCCGAGGGTTAGTCCTTCTATCACAGAGTCCACGTCGTGTTTGGCCGTAAGCATCACGAACGGAATGTCGACAGTGGCCGGATTGGCCTTTATGTGGCGGCATAGCTGTATTCCGTCCATATTTGGCATCATAAGGTCGCTTACTATCACGTCGAAAGATTCCTTTTCAGTCGCCGCGAGTGCCTCCACGCCGTCGGCGGCGCAGCTTACGTCAAAGTCGTTTTCAAATTCGTCTTTGAGGAAGCGGGTGAGGTCGCTGTTGTCGTCTACAAATAGTATCTTGGGACGGCAGTTGTCGGTGGATTCTGCATCGGGAAGTGCGGATTCCGGGTTGTCTGCGGCTTCGTCGCGGTGTGGCGCGGTTTGTTCGCCGGGGTCGTTCCTGTAGGGCAGTATTATGGTGAACACGCTTCCGCAAGGTGTGTTGTCGCTGACTTCAACCGTGCCGTCGTGCAGTTTCACATATTCGGCCACGAGGCTTAGCCCTATGCCCGTGCCGGTAGTGGTGTCTGATTTGTCGGAAGTACGGTAGAAACGCTCAAATATGTGTTCCTTGTCATTGGCGGATATTCCCTTGCCAGTGTCGGCAACGGATATGAGTACTTTATCGCCGGTGTATTTCAGAGATACCGTTATCTTGCCTCCTTCGGGGGTGTATTTTACCGCGTTCGACAGTAGGTTCATTACTGTTTTGGTAATTTTGTCGTTGTCGAACGACATGTCGAGGCGCTCTACCTGAGGCTCGAAGTATATGTCGATGTTGCGTCGTTCTGACACATCGCCGAATTGCTGGCATATCTGGCGCAGCGTCGATACCATATCGCCAGACGACAGGTGCAGATTAAGACCCGCTATTTCGTTCTTGCGGAAGTCAAGGAGCTGGTTTACAAGATAAAGAAGCCGCGTGGCATTGGTCTTGATGGTAGAAAGACGTCGCAGGTCTTTTTCGGTGCTGCACTCTTTGAGCATAGAATCGACCGGCGATAATATCAGGGTGAGGGGAGTGCGCAGTTCGTGGCTTATGTTGGTGAAGAATCTGAATTTCAGCTGATTCAGCTCGTATTCTTTTTTTGCCTTGTCCTCTTGTTGCTTTAAGTGGAATTTCTGCTGCTCGCGTTTTTTAATGTATAATATGAGTGCTATGAACGAAAATACCGCGAACAGGGCGTAGATTGTTTTTGCCCACCATGTTGCCCACCATGGCGATTTGATGGTTATGCCTATTTCCTGTGTTACGCCGTACGGTACTCCGTCGGCGTTCACGGCTCTTATCTGGAGAGTGTAGCGCCCGGACGAGAGGTTGGTGTATGCCACATGGTGCATTCCTTCCGGACACGGCATCCAGCGGCTGTCGTAGCCGTTGAGTCGGTACTGGTATCTTGTCAGTGCGGAGTTGCTGTATATGCCGGAGGCAAAATATATGGAAAAGTCGTTTTGATACGATTCAAGCACTATCTTGTCGACTGAATTAAGGGCTTTGGGAAGCACAACGTTGCCATTGTACTTCTTGCCGATGTCGATTTTGGTGTTGTTCAGGTATAAGTCGGTGAATATTATGCTTGTGGCCGGTTCGTCATACGATATTTTCTTAGGCTCGATTATGGCTATGCCGTTCATCCCTCCGGCGAGTATTGTGCCGGACGGCAGTTTGCACATCGAACGCTGGTTGAATGTTCCAGTATGCAGGCCGTCGTTTTCGTCGAAGCATACCGACTTGAATTCGTATATGGATTTGTCGGTGTTGTAGTTCACGGTCACATTGTACAGCTCGCCGCCGGCCGTAACCCATATCTTCTCCCCGGCACCTTCGGCAAGGCCGAGGATAAACATTCGGGAATAATCGTTGTTGAGCGGTACCTCGTAGATAGTGTCGGCTTGCAGGTCGTAAACGTTGAGTCCCTCGCGCGTGGCAGCCCACAGTAGTCCGCGGCTGTCGGTCAGACACTGGTTTATGTTCTTGTTGCCTATTCCAAGATTCAAGTTATTCCGCGTGGTGGGCCGTATCGAATAATCGCTTGTATTGAGGGTGTATAGCCCGTTTGTGGTTCCGATGTATACGGTGTTTTGCGGCCCACGGGACAAGGTGCTGATGTAATTCGACGGAAGATCGGTATTTTTATTATTGAACGTCCTGAACGAACCGTCGGCCGGGTTGTATAGCTGCAAGCCGCCTCCGAGGGTGCCAAGCCATAGCGTTCCGTCGTCATTGTGCAACATGGCCCACACGTTGGCCGAGGCGAGTCCGTCGGAAGTGCGTATGTGCTTCACGCTATTGCCTTTGTAATATTTCAGACCTCCGTTGTATGTGCCTACATACAAGCCTCCTTTGTCATCGGGAGTGATGCAGACTATGGCGTTCTCGATTGTTCCGCTGTGTTTGTCGATGTTTCTCTTTTCACCTGTGGCAAGGTTGTACCGCAGAAGCCCGTCGCGGTCAGTTCCGAGCCATACTGATTCAGGGTCGTCAACGCACGGATATATGCAGTTGATGTCGCTGATTATCCTTGAAGAGAATTTATATTCGTTGGGGCAGTATAAGGAAACACCGCGTTTATACGTTCCCACCCACATTCCGTTGTCTTTGTCGTGGAATATGGTTTTTACCGAGTTGTTGCCAAGCGAGAATTTGTCGAGAGGCATATGGGTGAACAGTTTGCTGCTACCGTCGGGCGATATTACCTCCACGCCGTTGTTATCGTATCCTATCCATATATTGCCTTCACCGTCCTCGCTTATAGAGCGGATCGGCATATTTTTGAATTTTACAGGTGCCTTACGCCATTGTTTCTGTGTGATGTCGTAGCAGTCGGCGCCCCATATGCTGTATATCCATGCACATGCGTCGCTGTCGATAAATATGGAGTAGTCGGTGAGAACATCTCCAGCATTTGGAATGCGGACAGAATCGCGCAGTTTGTTCGACAGATAGTCGATTATGTACATAAAGCCGTCGTCGCTCGTAGCGAGAGTTATTCCGTGTTCTCCTGCAGCTGATATGTCTGTGATTCCGGCAACTTCTGTGGGCAGAGAGAGAATATGTCTGGTCTTGTTGTCCTGAGAACGGCGGTATAGCCCGTGGTTTCTTACGGCGTACCAAAAATCATTGCCATCAATTCTGATAATATTAGGACATTCAGGAAGTTCCAAGGCGTCAGCCTTTGAAATGTCGAAGCGCTTGAATGATTCCAACTCAGGATTGTATATCGTGTATTCATCTCCGGCCAGAATCCAAAGATTACCGTCTTTATCTTCCTGTATTTCCGAAATGTAATTATCGTGCAGGCAGGTGGAATCAGCGTTTTCGCGATGAAATACTTTGAATGAGTATCCGTCGTAGCGGTTAAGGCCAGAAGCTGTACCAAACCACATAAATCCTTTTGAATCGCGGAAAACAGCGTTGACGTGGTTGTTCGATAAGCCGTCGGTAGTGCTTATTGTGCGAAATTTTATTTCGGCGCTGGCAACGGGGGCACAGGCCATAACAAGCAAGGCGAAAATTAATATTATCCGATGCATGAATTCATGGTTTGTACTGCAAAGTTAACCATTATTCTCCGTAATGCAGATTCAAGATAAGGAAAAAACAAAAAATCATTTGCACAGGTGGAGGATTTTTGCTTCCTTTGTAGAGATAATCCATTAAACCTTAACCATGAAGTATTTATTTTTAGCTTCTTTGGCTGTGCTGGCGGCCGCAACGCCTGTGGCAGCAAAAGAAACTCTTAAATCTCCCGACGGCGACATAACGCTTGTGTTCGATATCAGTGCCAAAGGGGAGCCGATGTATTCATTATCATATAAAGGGCTTGAGATTGTGAAACCGTCGCTGATGGGTTTCGATCTTAAAGATGCCACCTCGCTTACGTCCGGTTTCAAGCAGGTAAAAACGGCACGCGGAAGCATAGACGAAACATGGAAGCCTGTATGGGGTGAAAACGATTCGATAGCCAACCGCTATAATTATATGACGGTATCTCTGAGCCAGCGTGCCGGTTCGCAGACCCGCAAGATGGATATAGAGTTCCGTGTGTTCGACGACGGTATGGGATTCAGATATGTCTTTCCGGAGCAGTCTATGAAGAGTTTCACTGTTACAGACGAAAAGACACAGATGGCGATGGGTGGCGATTATACCGCGTGGTGGCTTCCCGGCGATTACGACACTCAGGAATACGAGTACACAAAGTCGCGCCTTAGCGAGATTCGGAGCTATGCCGGTGACGATTTTATGGAAAATGCTTCGGCAACACGCTTTTCGCCTACGGGAGTGCAGACATCTCTGATGCTGAAAACAGACGATAACATATATGTGAATCTGCACGAGGCGGCCCTGATTGATTTTCCGGCAATGCACCTCGATCTTGACGACAGTAACCTTACATTCAAGGCTCATCTTACGCCAGGACCGGACGGAACGATGGCCACGGTATCGACTCCGTTCAAGTCACCGTGGCGTACCGTCACGGTATCCGACCGTGCCACCGACATACTCGCGTCCAATCTGACGCTTAATCTAAACGAGCCTTGCGCGCTTGACGACACATCGTGGATTACTCCCGTAAAATATATGGGGGTATGGTGGGAGATGATTACCGGGAAGAGTGCGTGGAGCTATACCAATGCTGAAAACTTCGACCTCGCCACTTTCGACTACAAGGCTGCCGCGCCTCACGGACGCCATGGAGCCAATAATGAGAATGTGCGCCGATATATCGACTTCGCCGCCAAACACGGCTTCGACCAATTGCTTATCGAAGGTTGGAACGTTGGCTGGGAGGACTGGTTCGGCAAGGAAAAGGACTATGTGTTTGACTTTGTGACGCCCTATCCCGACTTTGATATCGAAGCGCTCAACGAATACGCACACTCCAAAGGCATACGCCTGATGATGCACCACGAAACTTCAAGCGCGGTCGACAATTACGACCGGCATATGGATAAGGCATACGACCTTATGAAGCGCTATGGCTACACGGCGGTGAAAAGCGGATATGTAGGCAATATAATACCGCGCGGCGAGCACCACTACAGCCAGAAGCAGGTGCGCCATTATCTCAATGCCGTCAAAAAGGCCGCAGACAAGCACATTATGGTGAATGCTCACGAGGCGGTGCGTCCGACGGGTCTGTGCCGCACCTATCCTAACTTGGTAGGAAATGAAAGCGCCATGGGGCAGGAATATGTCGAGATGTCGCCGCAGCATGTGACAATACTTCCCTTTACACGGTTGAAGGGCGGCCCTATGGACTTCACTCCCGGCATTTTCCGTATGGATATTTCGTCTTTTGCTCCGGGAAATATGGGCCGTCGCAAAAGTGCCACAATAGCCAACCAGCTTGCTCTATACTGCACGATGTACTCTCCGTTGCAGATGGCTGCGGATTTCCCCGAGCATTATGAGGCATATCTTGATGCGTTCCAGTTTATAAAGGATGTGCCTGTCGACTGGGCAAAGAGTGTCTACCTTGATGCTGAACCCGGCGAGTTTATAGTGGTGGCGCGCCGTGACAAGAAAAGCGACGACTGGTATGTTGGCGGAGTTACCGATGAAAATTCGCGCAATTACACTCTGCGCTACAATTTCTTGACTCCCGGGCGCCAATACGAGGCGACAGTATATGCCGACGCGCCTGATGCCGACGGATATACCAATCCCGAGAAGTATGTGATAAGCAAACATCGTGTTAACTCGGACTCCTGGATAACGCTCGACATGGCTCGAGGCGGAGGTTTCGCTGTTTCAATAAAAGCGTTATAGTCTGGGCACGCTCCAATATATAGCCGGGTTCCAATAAATTTCTTTTTTGGAACCCGGTTTTTTTGTGGCGTTTACGGTTCGGGTTGAGCGGGGGAGCCGGTTTGTTCGTAATTGATTATGTAATACCTGAAAAATTGCCTTTGATGAAATTTAGATATTTTAGTTTGGCGCTGTTCGCGGCTATGGCTTGTGCGGTGTCGGCGCAGAACGTTGTCGATGTGGAATTTGTGTCGCCCAAGATAGCAAGGGTGCGCGATACCGAAAACGACAAATTTACTGGCAATAACACCATAAGTGTTGTCTGCCGCGACAAGGTTCGTGTAGACAGTGCCGCGACGGCCGACGGAGAGCTTATGGAGCATACGTCATTGCAGGATTCATTGCCTCTGGAATTGCGGGTTTATCCGGGCCGCGATTGCGAATTTACCAAATGGTGAGTACTCGACATATACTTTGAGTTGGGACGATTCCGGCTCACGCCTGACTATAGATTCTCGAAAGGGTTCTTACGTAGGGATGCCTGCGGAGCGCGTGTTCAAGGTAAGCCTGTTGGGCGGAAAAACAAAGACTGTCCGATACAAGGGAAAGAAGATAACCGTAAAATTGTGATTAATCTGAATATGGAATTTAAGGATATGATATTTCGATGTACTGCCGGTGCTGTGGTTGCGGCAAGCTTTTTGGTGCCGGAATCTGTTTCAGCCGGTAACCGGCTGCAGCTTCATTACGACCGTCCTGCCGAGTTCTTTGAAGAGGCTCTTGTGATAGGCAACGGCAATATCGGTGCGGTGCTTTATGGCGGTGTTAGGGAAGAGAGGCTGTCGCTCAACGATATCACTCTTTGGACCGGGGAGCCGGAGCGGGAGGTGAGCAGCCCGGACGCGTTCAGGGCAATTCCGGAAATACGCGCGGCGCTTGACCGTGGCGATTATCGTGCAGCCGATTCGCTTCAGCGCAAAGTGCAGGGGCATTATAGCGAAAATTATCAGCCCTTGGGCACGCTCACTATAAGCTACGAGGCAAACAGCGGCGCCGAGGAGGGATATATGCGACTTCTTGATATTTCTGATGCCGTTGCGTACCGAAGTTTCGGCAGGGAGGGAGCGAGGGTTGAAAGCTCTTATTTTGCTTCCGCGCCCGACTCGGTGATTGTGGTACGCATCAAGAGTGAAAAGCCTCTTACGGCCACAATACGGCTTGATTCACAGCTGCCTCACGAAGTAAGTGCCTCGGCCGACGGCTGCGTGCGTTCGGCAGGCTATGCCGCATACCATTCTTATCCTGCATATACGCGTTTTGAAGAAAAGCTGATGTACGACCCCGACCGAGGCACGCGATTCTGCACGATTGTGAAAGCTGTCGACACCGATGGTGCTGTGACAGCCAACCACGACGGCTCCCTCACATTGACGAATGCCAAGGACGCGACATTGCTAATAACCAATGCAACAAGTTTTAACGGCTTCGACCGTGATCCGACCAAAGAAGGCCGCAACTATGCGCGCCTTGCCTCAGAACGCATAGTCCGGGCCGAAAAGAAGGGCTTTGACAGATTGCTGGCAGACCACCTTAAGGACTATCACAGCCTTTTTGAAAGAGTGAGCATAGACCTTGGCGCCACCCCGGATTCGGTGTCCTCTCTGCCTACCGACGTGCAGCTTAAACGCTATACGGATTTTGCGGAAGTAAATCCCGATCTTGAAGAATTATACTTCCAGTACGGCCGCTATCTCTTGATTTCGTGTTCGCGTACTCCCGGCGTTCCGGCGAATCTGCAAGGATTGTGGAACGAATACATACTTCCGCCATGGAGCTGTAACTACACTACCAATATAAATGTGGAGGAGAATTATTGGCCTGCCGAGCTTACCGGCCTTGGCGAGCTGCACGCCGTGGCTCTGATGCCGTGGATAAAGAACCTCTCAAAGGGTGGTGCGCTGACAGCGAAACATTATTTCGGGGTTGAGCGCGGTTGGTGCCTTGGGCATAATTCCGACATATGGGCTATGACCAACCCTGTAGGACTCAACACTGGCGCTCCCACCTGGGCCAACTGGAATATGGGAGGTGCTTGGCTCGCAAGCCACATATGGGAGCACTATATGTTTAATCAGGATAAAGGTTTCCTCGAAGAATATTACCCTGTGCTGAAAGGCGCTGCCGATTTTTGCCTCGGCTGGCTTGTGGAGAAAAACGGCCATCTCGTGACTTCTCCTTCGACGTCGCCCGAAAATACCTATGTGGCGCCTGACGGCTATGTCGGAGCCACACTCTACGGCGGTGCCGCAGATCTCGCCATGGTGCGCCAATGCCTTGCGGACGCTCGCGCCGCAGCTATGCTTCTGGGGCTTGACGGAGAGTTCTGCGCCGAAGTCGACAGGGTGCTTCCCAAGCTTTATCCATACCAGATAGGTAAGGACGGCAACTTGCAGGAGTGGTACTACGACTGGGCCGACAAAGATCCTCAACACCGGCATCAGTCGCATCTCTACGGCCTTTTTCCGGGACGCCATATATCTGAGGAGTCGACTCCCGACCTTGCACGCGCGGCAGCGCGGACGCTTGATATAAAGGGCGACAACACCACCGGGTGGAGCACCGGCTGGCGTGTAAACCTGCTGGCACGTCTTGGCGACGGCGAGGGTTCTTATAGAATGTATCGTCGGCTCTTGAAATATGTGAGTCCTGATAAATACAAGGGAGAGGACAAAAGGAGCGGAGGCGGCACCTATCCTAATCTGCTCGATGCCCACGCACCGTTTCAGATCGACGGCAACTTCGGAGGAACTGCCGGGGTTGCGGAAATGTTGATACAGTCAACGCCTGAAACAATCACGCTGCTTCCTGCCTTGCCTGCCCAGTGGACCAACGGCAAAGTCGCGGGTCTGCGCGCCCGTGGCGGGTTCACAGTGGATATGGAATGGGAAAACGGCAAGATTTCAACGTTTACCATATTTTCGCGGACCGGAGGCAATACCTCCGTGGTGCTGCCCGGCGGCGAGAGATTGGACGTGCGTCTGGCTCCCGGCGAGAAAAAAACAGGAGGGTATTTTTGATTGGTATATGTGCTTATGCTGCAATAAATGTATGGCGTATTCGTTACTTTATAGATGAAACTCACGTTTATAGTACCTCCGTGTTTCGACCACAAGCAGGCGGCTGAGCGAACAGCCGGCTGTACGCGCGTGGTATATCTTGCCCCCAATATTTATGAGCTTACTGTTGCGGCCGTATTGGAGCAGGCTGGTAAATATGAGGTAAAATATCGCGATTTTGTGTATTCCGGCGAGAATCGCGAGGCTTTTGAAGATTTTATCGGCAACGATGACTCGGACATATACCTTATGTGGACCGTCAATCTGTCGATAGAAACTGATTTGGAGGCCATAAGGATTATACGAAAGCGCCGAGGCAACGTCAAGGTGGTATTGATGGGTCCCGGGCCGACGCATTTTGTGGAACGCTGCCTGCCGGACTGTGACGTGTATGCGGTTCGTGGCGAGCCGGAGGAAACCGTGGCCGAGCTTGTCGGCAGTTTGTCGTCGGGAACACCTGTCGATGCTGTGCGAGGATTGTCTTGGCGCGATGCCGAGGGCGTGCACAACAATCTGTCGAGGCCGCTCATACGCGACCTTGATTCGCTGCCATTCCCCGCGCGCCATCTGCTCGGCGGTGCCGTATACCGTAATCCGAAACTTGTGCGTTCGCCGTATACCACTATGGTGACATCGCGCAATTGTCCGCATCATTGCATATTCTGTGTGCCGTCGTCGCTCACTTTTGCCCGCGAGATAGAGTCGCGGGCTGTGTCGGGGCGCAAGCCGGTGATTGGCTTCCGCTCCCCGGCGAGTGTCGAGGCCGAGGTTGCCGCGCTGTCCGCAGAGGGCTACAGGGCCATAGGCTTTATGGACGACAACTTCATATGGAACGAAGACCGCACGGCCGCCATATGCGCCATTATGAAACGCTATAATATGGTATGGGGCTGTCAGGCTCGTGCAGACGCCATTACCGAGTCCATAGCGCGTATGCTTAGCGAAAGTGGTTGCGGCTATGTGGATATAGGTGTGGAATCGTTCAATGACGACATTCTTCGGTATATAAAGAAAGGTGAAACGGCAGCCGATATTTACAAGGCTGTGGAATTGCTTAAGAAACACGGTGTGCCGGTGAAGCTGAACGTACTTATAGGCTCAAGCCCGCTTGAAACGCGCGAAACGGTTCTTCATACCTTGCGCGAGGTCAAGCGCCTCGGAGTCGGGCCGGTGATGTTCAATATCGTGTCGCCGTTTCCGGGTACCGAATGGTATGCTATATGCAAGGAAAACGGTTGGTTGGCGACAGACGACTATGTGCCGACCGATGTGCAGCGGGAATCGATCCTGAATCTGCCTCACCTTAGCTCTACCGAGATGGAAAAGCTCCTTTTCCGCAATAATTTGCGGTATTTTCTGTCGTTTGGCTTCGTTATAAGGCAGCTTGGCCGTTTCCGAAGCCTGTCGGAGCTGCGCCATGCCATTAAGGCGCTCAGGATAAAACTTTTCGGATGATACGGGTATCGCTCGTGATTCTCACTTTCAACCAGCGCGCTCTCACGCTGGCCTGCCTGTCTTCTCTTGAAGATTTTATATGGCGCGAGGATTGCGAAACGATACTCGTTGACAACGGCTCCGATGACGGCACGTGCGAGGCTGTCAACGAGGCTTTTCCGGCGGTGCGTGTACTGCGGCAAGAACGGAACCTTGGTGTTGCGGCAGGCAGGAATGTCGGTCTGAGGCAGGCACGTGGCCGCTATCTTATGATACTCGACAATGATACCGAGGCGGATTGCGCCACTATTCTCGGCTTGGCGGCCGTGCTCGAGTCCGATGACGGTATCGGGCTTGTTGCTCCGCGCCTTGTGAGCGGAAGGGGAGATGTCCAGTCCAGTTTCAGGCCGTATCCCGGCATTATGAGCAAGATATGGAATGTGGTGCGTGGCAAACGCCGCAGCTCAGTCGCTTCTAAAATACCGAAAGAGGCTATGGAGCCGTTCTATGTTATAGGGGCGGCTCAGATGTTCGCCGCAGATGTTTACAGGGCTATCGGCGGATTGGACGAAAATATATTCTACGGGCCTGAAGATGCTGATTTCTGTATGGCTGTGAGAGCCATGGGGCTTCGTGTCGTATATGAGCCTTCATATTCGATAGTGCATCATTATCAACGCGTTACTTCGGGAAGATTGCTATCGCAGGGTGCGCGGCGCCATATCAAGGCTCTGCTTTACTTCTACAGAAAGCACAGGCGGTGGCTTTGAACACGGTATGATGTCTGTTTGTTATAATTGCAATCACATTATGTAATTATGAAATCAACCGGTATTAAATCGCATACATCTCATAGATTGTCCGCGCTCGGACTGCTTGTTACCATAGGAATAGTGTTTGGCGACATAGGTACTTCGCCTCTGTATGTAATGAAGGCCATAACCCATGTCAATCCGACTTATGATGCCGACTATATAATCGGAGCTGTTTCGTGTATAATCTGGACTCTTACGCTACAGACCACGCTGAAATACGTGGTTATAGCACTCCGCGCCGATAATAAAGGGGAGGGCGGCATACTCGCCCTTTACGCCCTTGTGAGGCGTTTGCGCCATAAATGGCTCTATGTTGTGGCAGCGATAGGGGCGAGCGCGCTTATTGCAGACGGTATCATAACTCCTGCCGTGACTGTCACATCGGCGATAGAGGGGCTGAGAGCCGTCAATCCTTCGGCGCCCGTGGTTGCTATAACCCTTGTTACAATCACGATAATATTCGTAGTCCAGCGGTTTGGCACGGACGCCATAGGCCGCTGTTTCGGGCCTTTTATGCTTGCGTGGTTTCTTATGCTCGGCGTGCTCGGTGTGCTGAACATAGGCGATTTCCCGGGTATTATGAAGGCTTTTAATCCGTGGTACGCAGTTAAGATGCTTGTCGATTACCCGGGTTGGTTCCTTGTGCTTGGCGCTGTCTTTCTGTGTACTACGGGAGCTGAAGCCCTCTATTCCGATTTAGGACACTGCGGGCGGCTTAACATAACGGTAAGCTGGATATATGTCAAGATAATGCTTATACTCAACTATCTCGGGCAGGGTGCATGGATAATAGGACAAGGCGAGTTGTCGGCGTCGGTCAATCCGTTCTATGGCATAATGCCGCATTGGTTCCTTGTTCCGGGCATAATAATGGCTACAGGGGCGGCCATCATCGCGAGTCAGGCTCTGATAAGCGGTTCGTTTACAATATTCAGCGAGGCGATAAACCTTAATTTTTGGCCTCGATTGAAAATCAAGTATCCGGGGGCGCTTCGCGGGCAACTTTATGTGCCGTCGATAAATCTGTTTCTCTATCTTGGTTGTGTGGTGGCGGTATTGCTGTTCCGCACGTCGGCTCGTATGGAAGCCGCATACGGCCTCGCAATCACAGTGACGATGCTTATGACAACCATACTCTTGGGCTGCTATCTTCGCCATAAGGGCCTCAACCGATATGTAACCGGCCTTTTTCTTGCCTTCTTTATAACGGTGGAGGGTATATTCTTTGCCGCAAATGCGGTAAAGTTTATGCACGGAGGCTGGTTCACGATGCTCATAGCGGGTCTGGTATGCTCGGTGATGGTGATATGGTATCGGGCCAGCGGGTTGAGAAAGAGATATTTTGAGTATAAAAAGGCGTCGGAGTATTACGACATCATATCGGACATAAAAAACGACCACGAGATTCCCAAGTATGCTGCCAACCTTATATATATCAGCCATTCCGACACTCCGCAAATGGTTGAGAGCAAGGTGCTGTACTCTATAATAAACAAACAGCCCAAACGAGCCGACCATTACTGGCTGCTGAGAATGGAGTATGTGGACGAGCCGGACACGCTGTGCTATAATGTTGACGAGCTTGTGCCGGGAACCTTGTTCAGCGTCGGTATAAAGGTGGGATTCAGGGTGCAGCCTATGCTCAGCGTGTGCCTGAGGCAGATAGTGGAGGATTTGGTGGAGGCCGGTCGCCTCGACCTTACGAGTACATATCCTTCGCTCAGGCGTCACGGAATACCGGGCGATTTCCGCTTCACGGTAATACACCGTATCTTCTCGGCATCAAGTTCGTGCCCGGGCAGCGACAGGTTCATAATGTCCCTATACGAAAAAATACGCTATCTCGGCATCTCCGATCAGGAAGCACTCGGTCTTGACACGAGCAATGTGACAGTAGAAACAGTTCCGCTGATACTGAACACCCGTCCGAGCCGTCGCATCACTCCTATATAAGTATGTCGCGTATTATGGCGTCGGACGTGAGCAATTTTTCAGACGGTATGCAGAATGCCGTTCCTCTCTGATGCAATAGCCCTTTGCGCAAGGCGAGCCTGACATTGAGTTCGACTTCGGGTATGAATATTTCGGGAACGGAGTCCATCTCAAGGCCGTCTGATGTGCGCAACCGCGTGAAGATAATGTCATTGACTCGTTCGCGTGGCGTTTCCTCGTCGATTTGAGCTGCGTGCTCGGGATTGTCGATATAACTTTTGATGTCCGACGGCACGTAGCGCCTTATTCCGTCTTTGTCGAGGCTGTGCGCGCCCGGGCCGAGTCCGAGGTACGGTGTGCTGTTCCAGTAGGATGAATTATGGCGGGAACGCATTCCCGGCATTGCGAAATTTGATATTTCGTAGTGCTCCATACCGCAAGCCAAGCTGCTGTGGCACAGGTGCTCGTACATCTGCACTATGGTTTCTTCCGAAGCTTCGTGTATCTCGCCTTTGCGCAGGAGCGAGCCGAAGAGGGTGCGAGGCTCTATGCTGAGGCAGTATGCCGACAGGTGGGGAATGTCTTCGGCAAGGAGAGTGTCGACCGAGTATTTCCAAGAGTCGACGGTCTGTAGCGGAAGTCCGTATATGAGGTCGCAACTGATATTTGATATGCCAGCTTTTTTGAGAGTCCTTATTGCAGAAATTGCTGCCGAGGCATCGTGACGGCGCCGGGCTGTGCGCAGCTCGCTGTCGACAAGCGACTGCACACCCATGCTCACGCGGTTCACGCCGCTTCCTATCCACGCCTCGACCGAGCGCTCGTCCACATCTTCAGGATTTACTTCGATGGTGTGTTCTGCAACATTGCCAAGTGGCAGGGCTGAGGATATGCGGTGTAATTGCTCTGCTGATAGGGACGAGGGTGTGCCACCTCCGAAATATATGGTGGAAATTTCTTCCCGGCCTAATTCCGCTCTGCGCGCTTCAAACTCACGGCAAACGGCATCGACATATCTGTCGGCGAGATCTATGCGTGCTATCGAGTAGAAATCGCAATAGGCGCATTTGGCACGGCAGAAAGGCACGTGGATATATATACCGGCCATATCTCTAAAATTCGGGAACTACGCGCCCGCACAAGGTAAGGAACGGACAGAACTTGCAGCGTTTTGAGTCGGCACACTGGGTGAAAGGCACCTCGGGATCGAATATCTCTTTAATCATGGCGTGGAGCATGGGTCTGAAAGCCTCGCTTACCTGCTTGTATGTTTCGAGCGGCAGCCCGTCGAGAACGATCGGTGTGATTTCAGGCTTTTGGGCGAGTGCGCGCATGGGGTGTAGCATTGGTGTGATGTCAGGAGCCGAATCCACCATGGCGGCATATGCCTCGCAGTAGGTAAGGAGTTGGAATATACCGTCTTTTTCGTGTTTTGCCCCATCGAACAGCTCCGCCAGTTTGGCCGAAGTTGATTCGCTGCCTGTCTTGAAGTCGATGAAGCGTAGCTTTGTGCCGTCGATGCGATCCACGCGGTCGATCGACATATAGAAATTTACAGCCAGCTCGTTGTCGATCCGCCATGCCGGACGGTCTATTTTCAATTCATTGTCGATGAAAGTGAAATCGGGACGGCAGTAGCAGTCGCGTTCGGCAATAAGGTCGGCCCGCACTATCGCTGATATTATTTCGCATCCAAGCTCGCCTTCGGCCGGGAGCGGTATCGTGTCGTCTGCCGCGTAGGCCGGATAGCACATCGACACCATCTGCTGTCGAGCTGTACGTTCTATCGTCTTGTTTTCTGGCGACAGCAGGTGGGTTAGTATGTCGGCATTTACCAAAGAGCCTCGATATGGTTCGTAAAGGCTCTGAATGGTGTTGTGTACCATTGTTCCGTAGTCTGAGGCCGATATGTAGTCTACGAGTTCGTCGCTTCCCCGCATTCGCCTTACGTACTGGAGGTAGAACTGCAAGGGGCATTTTTTATATGTCTTCAGTGCCGAAGCCGAGAGGCGAAGCGGACCTCCGGCTTTGAGTTGGTCGAGTTTTGACAGCACTGTGGCGTTTTTGCATACCGTGATAGTGCGCGAGTCATCGGGCACGGCTCCTGGCAGAAGATTGCGCACAGAGATGTCGAGCTTCGGCATAAGGTAGCGCATCTGCGATATGTATCGCGATATTTCGCCTCCGCCGAGTGCTTCCGAGCGGGTGTCATAGAATAGCGCCACGCGTTCGGCCCGTGCCATAAGTCGGTAAAAGCAATAGGCATAGGTCCATTCGAGGCTGTCGAAGTCGGGTAGTCCGAAGCCAAGACGCAGATTGTTGGGAATCATCGTCTTGGTATATTGTTTTCGCGGGAATATCTTTTCGTTCATCGACAGTATCGCTACATTGTCGAAGTCGAGGCATCGTGTTTCGAGGACACCGAGCACCTGCATTCCGCGTAGGGGCGTGCCGTTCACGGTCAGGGCGCGGCTGCTGAACATTCGCTCAAACAGATGGAGGAAAGTCCGTTCGCTCATCTGTACACCATGGCTTTCGATAAGCGCTGTAAGTGCTTCTATCTCTTTCTTGAAGAAGTCGATAGCCATTGTTTCAAAGCGGTTCGTGCCGCCGCTTATCTCGTCGATGGCAGCCATAAGCCAGTCGAGCATTTCAGTGAGATATGCTCCGACGGCTCCTGCGTTTTCGAGATCGCGCACGGCGGTGAACACGGCTTTCAACTCCGGCACGGTTTCCAATATCCGGCTTGCCGAAAGGTTGTAAAGGCGCTCCGACGCTATAAGTTCTGTGAGTTTCTGTGCTCCTTCCGGCGCTATCAGCTGTATGTGCGGGTGGGTAAGGACTGCGTTTACGTCCTCGAAGTAAAAATGTGTGCTTCCGTGTATGGTGCGAGCGCGTAGCTGCATGCTGATTATTGCACGCAAGAGCGAGGCAAAGGTTGTTGAGCGGTAGGGTAGTCCGAGCGATATGTTGATGGCTTCGATGCTTTCCGGGATGGAGAACAGTGCAGGCATCAGCAATCCTGCATCGGGCATTACCACGGCTGTTGACAGCGGGTTAGAAGAGTCTATGGCATTCTCGGCCATCAGTTTTTCGAGAGAATCGCCCATCGCTTTGGCCTGGCCGACATTCGACGGCACGCCGATGACCTCTATCTGCGGAGGAGTGCTGCGCTGCCGTATCACGAAATCCTGAGGCATGGGGAAGTGGCGGGCGAGTTCGGCAAGACGCCTCAACGGACGAGCCCCGGGCGAGCCTGAAAGATAGCCTGCGAGTTCGAGAGGCGCAGTGTCCCAAAAGAATGATGCTATGTCAAGGTCTTTAAGGCGGTCGAATATGAGGGTTTCAGCGGTATTCAGATCGTTGAAACCGATGAATACATAGTGTGTGTCGCCGCTGATGTCCAAAGGAGATAATTCTTTGAACCGGCGCACGGCCGCGCGTGTCTGCGAGCCTGCCGTGGCTAATTTCCTGCGTTCGAGCCCTCGCTGGAAGCCTGAATACACATCGCCGAGAATTTCCCACAGGTATACGAATTTGGCTCCGAGAGAGCTTTCGGTTTCATCGTCGAGGTGTAGCCAGAATTCATCTGCACGGGAGGTTAGCCTGCTTTCGCCCCATATGCGCCGTATCACCTCTTTCTGGTCTGCATCGAGGTAGTCGGCCTGTATCTCTTTTACGTTTTTGAGATTTTTGAACAGGTCGGCGGCGTTTGCCATGGCGCAGTCGATGTCGTTGAAATCTGAGAGCATCATATCGCCCCAGAATATGAAATTGTCGAACTCGCGTGCGCTTTCCCTGCGCCCTTTGGCATGCAGGGCTTCGAGATACGCGTCGTAGAGTATGAATAGCTGCTCGCGCTCGTTGGCTTCCGGGTATGGCGAGTTGAGGCTGATGAATGTGCGCATAGTCATAAAGCGCGGCATCATAGCCGGTTCTTTGAGGCAGTCGCGCACGTGCTTCTTTAAGAACATGGCGCTTCGTTTGTTCGGCAGCACGAAGGCCAGAGTGTCGAATTTTGGCTGTACGTCACGTCTGGACGTGTAGTACAGAGCGATGTCGCGCAGGAAGTTCGGCGGCGGGGTCATTGACGGCGAATGAGCATGATGGTGCGCACGGCCAGATCGAAAAATATTATTTTAGCGTTTCCGTTTCCGGCTATATCTCGTTTCGACCTGTCGAAAAGCTCCATAAGGTCGATTACGTTGCGCTCGTTGATGAAAGGAAAGAATTTCGATGTAAACGCACGCTCGGCAGCATTGAGGGTCAGTAGGTTGTCGACTTGCAGGTGCATTACGAAGCTTTCTCGGAAAAGTCTGCTGCAATAGTCGAGAAACTTCATGGCCGGCTCTCGGCCAAGTTCGGCCACAGTCTTCGACCATTCGCGCAGTTCGCCTACTTTGCGCCCGTATGCCTTTCTCATCAGCGATGCGAAAAGTTCGAGCTGCTGCATTCTTTCGGCACCCGCTTCGGCGAGTCTTATAGCCATATTGGTGTCGCCTTCGGCTATGCGGGCGGCATCGGCGGCATCGGTCGGCGGCACTCCGCGAGCTTCGAGTATGCTTTGTACCTCGGTGTCGGAATATCGGCGAACGTTTATGCGCTGTGTGCGCGAGTAGATAGTGGGAAGTATGCGCCGCGAGTTGTTGCTTACCATTACGAAGATGGTATCGGCAAAAGGCTCTTCCACTAATTTGAGCAGTTTGTTGGCAGTGCCTTCCATCATTCTTTCCGGAAGCCAGAGCAGTACAACCTTGTACTGCGACCTGCGCGCCATAAATGTGAGGCGGCGCAGCAACTCGTTGCCTTCTTCGACGTATATCTGAGGCTGGGCATTGATATTATCCATAGCCAGCAGCCACTTGTCGAAGTCCATATACGGATTTTCCGTCATAAATGCACGAAAATCCTCCACATAGTCGTCAGACATTGTGGGCTTTCCCGATTTCTTCACTACCGGGAAGCTGAAGACGGTGTCTATGTGGTTGAACGCGCTGTGTTGCAGGCATGCCGGACACCGGCCGCAACTATCTCCGTCGGCAGTCCTGTTCTGGCAGTGTATGAACTGCGCGAACGCCCTCGCAAGCATGAATTTGCCGGCTCCTGAAGGCCCTTCGAGCAGTAGCGCGTGCGGTATGCGCCCGCTTAGGGCCATGTCGCGCAGGCGCTCTTTCACGTCCTCGTGTCCGGGAATGTCGGCAAATCTCATTTTCTCTGTGCGATAGTTCCGTGTTCGGCAACATATTCGCGCACTTCCTGAAAGAGGCGTGTGGCGAATACGAAATCATTAAGCGCCTCGTTGGAGGTGTTGTAAATCTGGCTCATATCACCCACCCATTCGCGATGACCCTTGTTGATGAACACTATGTTTTCGCCTATGCCCAGCACGCTGTTCATATCGTGGGTGTTGATAACGGTGGTGATATTGTATTCGTGGGTGATGTCGCTCAGAAGTTCGTCGATCAATATCGATGTCTTGGGGTCGAGTCCTGAGTTTGGCTCGTCGCAGAAAAGATATTTCGGGTTCAGGGCAATGGCGCGGGCTATGGCCACGCGTTTCTGCATACCGCCCGATATTTCAGCAGGGTACTTGTTTTCGGCTCCTTTGAGGTTTACACGCTCTATGCAGAACAATGCACGGTCGCGCATCTCGCCGCGTCCCATATTGGTAAACATCACCAAGGGGAACATCACATTGCCGAGCACGGTTTCGGAGTCGAACAAGGCCGAACCTTGAAAGAGCATGCCGATTTCCTTTCGTAGATTCTTTATCTCTTCCTGCTTCATGGCCAAAAGATTGCGCCCGTCGAAGAGAATCTCGCCATCGTCGGGTCGCAGCAGGCCTACGAGCGACTTCATAAGCACCGTCTTTCCAGAACCGCTCTGGCCTATAATCAGATTGGTCTTGCCGGTGTGGAAAGTGGCGTTGATATTGTGGAGTACCGTGCGTCCGTCGAACGCCTTGGTCACATTTTTGACTTCGATCATTGCAGGAGAAGTTTTGTGAGTATTACGTCGAACAAGAGGATAAAGATACTGCTGCTTACCACGCCGTCGGTGCTGGCCTTGCCCACCTGCAACGCGCCGCCGCTCACATAGTACCCGTAGAACGACGATGTGGAAGCGATTATGAATGCGAACACGAGCGACTTGATAAGGCCGTACCACACGTACCATTCCTGAAACAGCGCCTGCAAGCCGTATACATATTTCGATACCGTAATCAAGTCGGTAAACACTGCCACGAGATAGCCGCCTACCAGCGAAGTGCCCATACACAAAGCCACGAGTACAGGCATAAACAGCACAAATGCTACTATTTTGGGCAGTACGAGGTAGTTGGCTGAATTGACACCCATTATTTCAAGAGCGTCAATCTGCTCTGTGACTCGCATGGTGCCTATTTCCGATGCGATATTGGAGCCTACCTTGCCGGCAAGGATAAGGCAGAGAATGGAGTTTGAAAATTCGAGAAGAACGATGTCGCGCGTGGCCAAGCCGACGGAATAGGCCGGGATAAGGGGTGACGCGATGTTAAGCTGCATCTGAATGGCTATAACCGCGCCGATAAACACGGAAATAATCATAACCAGCGGTATTGAGTCAACTCCGAGTTTGCTGATTTCTGTGACGGTGCGGCGCAGGAACACCGACCATCTGTCGGGTAGCGCGAACACTTTTTTTATAAAAAGGCAATATCGACCGAAAGTGCCTATAGCTGAGGTAAGTATCATCTTGTTTGTTTATGTCGGTAGATTCGGGAGGCATACGGTTCGACCGTCCGTACACGCATAAAGGCAAAATTACGAAAAAAATATCCAATGGAGGTTGCTCCATTCTCTTTTTTCCAGTTTTCAGGCCAATTCATCGAATGCCGGATTCCGATATGGCCTCCAACTCTATTTTGCCGAAATATTCAGTACGGTGGAAATCGGGATTCTCGGTGTTGATCGGGTTCCACGACAAGTAGTAGGGCTTTGCCGACTTCGACGAGCAGGAATAAAAATTCCCTCTTAGCGTTGCTCCTGCTGACGCGTCGATGCCCATAATGGCAAGAGGTATTTCTAAGAGCAGAGTCCACGCATCGGCGCAGACCCGCTCGCCGAAAGGCTCTGTGCCGAGCGACGGTGTGCGGCCTATGGTGGCAATCTCGGCGTCGGTAAGTCTTGTCGGATTGGGACGGACATGCCTGTGGGAGCCGTTGACAGCACCGATGCAGTTAAACTCAAAATTCCAGTATTCGCCGCAGTCCTCAGGCTGGAAAAATGCTTCGACGCACGAGTCCTGGCTTACCGGCGACTGGTTCTCGCCATTCACGGCCCTTGCTATGGGCTGATTGACTCTGAAAAGCAGTTTTAGGGTGGTGCCGTCGTGGCAGGCAAAGCATTCCGATACAGGGTTTGACTGCTGTGCGTCCGGCCAGTTGACCGAGCCGATTTGTATATGGGCGCCTTTATCGATTATAGACAGTGAATCGTCTTTTGGAATGAACGGTATCTTTAGCATTACGGTTATAGATGTTCTATAATTGCCATACATACACCTGCCACAGCCATTGCGGCCAATATAAAGCCGATGATTCTGTTGATGAGTTTGAGTGAGCGCATATTGATGCGTTTCCCAAGATGCCCCACAAGCGCTGTGACTCCGTACCACCATAAGATGGCTCCGCAAAATATGGCGGCATATGCCACTATGTAGTGATGTATGGCATATTCAGGCTGTATGAAATTGAATCGGGCGAACAGGCCGATTATGAAGAAGAGAATCAGCGGATTGGAGAATGTCAGCAGGAAGCCGGTGGCGAAGTCGCTCCAGTAGTTTGCCGCGTTCACCTCGGCGCGCTTCAGCGATCGTGTGGGATTTTTGCGAAAGAGGTATATGCCGAAAATGGCAAGCACTATGCTGCCTATTATCTGTATGGCGAATTGGTGGGAGTCGATGAATCCGGTTATGAAGCTGAGGCAGAATCCAGTAAGCAGGCAGTATGCGAGGTCGCTTAGCGCTGCTCCTGCGCCAGTGAAAAAAGCAGGCCACCGTCCTTTGCCAAGTGTGCGCTGAATCACCAGCATGCCTATAGGACCCATCGGTGCCGATATGAGGGCGCCGATAGCAAGGCCGCGAGGCAATATGTAGAGTATCTGCTCCATTTTTTCAAACGCGACTACAAAAATAGGCAAACCCGAGCAATTAGGCAATTATCACGCTTAAAAACGGATAAAAAACATATTCGGCCGGCTCGAAAAAAAGAAGAGCCGCAGTCATTATCTTTGATGGCTACGGCTCTTTTATTCTATCAGTTAGCGCTTGCTTCGGATTCGGTGTTTCCGTTTATCTGTGACGGATCGAGCATCAGTTCGTATATCTGTCGGGTATCGGCTGCTGTTAGCTTGTAGTACCCGCCTATGGTTTCGCCTTTGTTCTCGTGTAATTTCGCCACGAGGGTGTCGATGTCAGGATTTTCTATGCCGAGAGCCTTGAACGTGGCCGGCATACGAAGCACGGCGGTAAAATAAGCCCTGAGTGAAGCTACTGTTTCGATGGCCGCCGAACGGTCGTCGCGCACATCGACACCGAAGATACGTCGGCCCAGCTGCGCCACTTTCGAGGGTTTGTGATGTGCCATGAAGGACATCCACGCAGGCAGCACTACGGCAAGTCCCGCTCCGTGGGCGACATCGGGGTAGAGGGCGCTTATTTCGTGTTCCATAAAGTGCGACACCCAGTCCTCGCGACGGCCGCAGCCAACCAGACCGTTGTGGGCGAGTGTGCCGGCCCATTCTATATTGGCACGTGCCTGATAGTCCGACGGATCGGCCAAAGCTTTGGGCGCTTCTGTCATGAGAGCCATCAGCAGCCCTTCTGCCAGACGGTCGGTTACTTCCACACGTGTGGTGATAGAAAAATAACGCTCCATGATGTGTACCATCATATCGACAACGCCTATGGCGGTCTGTTTGGCTGAGAGGCTGGAGGTCATTTCAGGGTTCATAATGGCAAAACGCGGCTTTAAAATGCTGTCTGTGCGCAAGCTCAGCTTGACGGCGCCGTCTGTTTTGGTTATAACGCAGTTGCCGGAGCCTTCGCTGCCCGAACCGGGTATTGTGAGTATCACTCCTACGGGCAAGGCTTCCTCTACTTGTGCCTTGCCTGAAAAAAAATCCCAGAAATCGCCTTTGTAGGGAACTCCGGCTGCTATGGCTTTGGCCGTGTCAATCACCGAGCCTCCGCCAACGGCAAGTAGTCCGTCTATCTTTTTTGCTCTGGCGAGTTTGATTCCTTCATACACAAGTTCGTCGGTCGGGTTGGGCTGTACGCCCCCGAGCTCGACGTGCTCTATGCCCAAAGTGTTGAGAGAATTGGATATGCGGCTTATAAGACCGTTCTTTTTGGCATAATTTCGGCCGTAGACAATCATAACTTTGGTGGCGCCTGTGAGATAGGTCATCATACCTACCTTTTCTTCAGCGCCGCGTCCGAATTCAAAGAGAGTGGGAGAGTAGTATGTAAAATTGTCCATAACTGATGAATAAGCAGAAAAGTTTTCTTTAATAACCCCTATTGCTGCGTTGTGGTTCGCTCCTAATCAAAATATTGGGAGTAGTGTCAAATATAGGGATTGGTGGCTCGTTCTGCTCCGATTGTAGTAAAGCGGTCGTGTCCCGGCAATACGTTGGTGGAGTCAGGAAGCGTCATCAGGCGGGAGTGTATGCTGTCGAGCAGGGTGTCGAGATTGCCGCCTTGAAGGTCGGTGCGTCCTATCGAACCCTTGAAAAGCACATCTCCCCCTATCACAAAGCCGCCTTCGGCACTATACAGCGCTATGCTGCCGGGGGAGTGTCCGGGAACGTGGAGCACTTTCAGCGTGTGCGCTCCCACTTTTATGTTGTCGCCGTCTTTGAGCTCAATGTCAATGCCTGCTTTGGTGTCATTGCCTGTCAGTCTGATGCCGAAACGCGAGGCCTGTTCTACGAGGCTGTTGCCAAGGAAGGCATCGTCTGGGTGCGCGGCAACTTTTATGCCATATTTGTCCCGCACGTAATTATTCCCGAAGCAGTGGTCGAGATGCAAGTGGGTGTTCACAATCTGTGTGAGTTTCAGATTGTTTTCGGCTATGTAGCTGTCGAATTCCTTTTGCTCGGCGCTGTTGAGCATTCCCGGGTCTATGGCTATGGCAGCCTTGCTTTCACTGTCGTATATTATGAAAGTGCTTACCCCGAAAGGATTAAATACGAATTGCTTTACCTTCAACATTTGGGCACGTAGACAATTGACTTTGTTTTGAAAAATGGTTCTGAAAAGAAGTCCGACACAGGGACATCGAACACAGCCCTATTTGCGGCTTCTATTTCGTCGGCGAGGTCGCCGCCTTTAAGACAGACGATGCCCGGGGAATATCGGTTGGCGTAACCTTTGCCCTTGCAGGGTGCCACGTTGCGCATGGCTATCGATGCGAGAGCGCCGAGAGCCATTACCGCGCGGCTTATCACATAGTCGAAGCGCTCGTGGCATTCGCCTGAGTCGCCATGCTGGAAGGTGACGTTGGCAAGGCCTATGCTGTCGGCAATTTCATTTGCCACGCGTATCTTCTTTCCTATCCGGTCGATGAGGTGGAACTGGCAGTGCGGATAAAAAACAGCCAACGGTATGCCCGGAAATCCACCGCCGGTGCCGAGGTCGAGAATGCGGGTGCCTTCTTTGAGCGGCCCCAAAAAGGCTGCCAGCGACAGCGAGTGGAGGATATGGTGTTCAAAGACATTATCGATGTCGGTGCGCGAAATCACGTTGATTTTCGCGTTCCATTCTCGGTACAAATCTGCCATTTTTATGTACTTGCCTATCGTTTCCTCGTCGATCGCGGGGAAATATTTCAACAGGGTGTCTTTGATAATATTGTCTGTCATTGTTGGAAAAAACAAAATAACATTGTCGAATGTTGGTGTTGTATGTTGCAAATTTAGCTTATAATGCCGACATTTGCAAACTATAACATAGAACACTAAAGAAACACCCATACCCCATACGATGATACAGCTCGGTAAATACCAGACACTTGAAGTGGTACGAATGGTCGATTTCGGCGCATATCTGCGTGCCGACGATGACGAAAAAGAGATATTGCTGCCCACACGGTATTTGCCCGAGGACTCAAAGCCCGGTGACAGGCTGGAGGTCTTTGTCTACAACGACTCGGAGGACCGCCTGATAGCCACCACGGAAAAACCGTATGCCACTGTGGGGCAGTTCGCATTCCTGAGCGTGTCGGCGGTCAACGACATCGGGGCGTTTCTTGACTGGGGGCTGCCTAAAGACTTGCTCGTGCCTTTCGGCGAGCAGAGAGTGAGAATGCGTCGCGGAGGCATATACCTCGTGTACATATATGTGGACGATGCTTCCAAGAGAATAGTGGCATCGGCAAAAATAGATCATTTTTTAGGCAATGTCGTGCCTGAGTATAAGCCGGGGCAGAAAGTGAGCGCGCTCATATAC
>ERZ778516.487-NODE-487-length-33229-cov-6.135166_pt1 | contig 33229 bp, 25 predicted proteins | sample MGYA00510342_ERZ778516 | MGnify/ENA primary metagenome ERZ778516 (study PRJEB29527, sample SAMN07138961) | mouse gut metagenome | material: feces | host: mouse | place: China:Nanjing | collected 2016-01-25 ... | reverse complement strand
CCACGGTGCCGGCGTGTCTGGTCTGTCAATTACATACTCTCGTTTTTCGTCATTAAAATAGCCAAATTTCATATATGCTCCTATCTGGTCTGTCGGAAAATAATACGATTTTTTAGAAACCCTTATCTCCCGACAGCCCGTTTTTATTGTAAAGTCTGAAAATATTTTTATACTTTTTAAACCTTTTTCATTAAATTTCGGTTTAAGATTCCTCATGATTGGTCAAATCGGATTCTTCACTTTCCGAAACTTCTGATTCTGGTTCTTCTGTCTTAATTGTATTCTTTGCTTTCTTGCTGATCCTTAGTTTCTTTCTGATCTTTAGTTTCTTGCTGATCCTCGCTTTCTTGCTGATCCTCGCTTTCTTGCTGATCCTTGCTTTCTTGCTGATCCTCGCTTTCTTGCTGATCCTTGCTTTCTTGCTGATCCTCGCTTTCTTGCTGATCCTTGCTTTCTTGCTGATCCTTGCTTTCTTCTTCGGTCTGCAACTGTGTAGATTCTTGGTCATTTTCGTCCTGTGTTTGTGAATCTGTGGAAGTTCCTTGGTTCTTGTTGTCTTGTGGATCAGACTCCTCAGTTTCCGATTCTTCTGTCTTTATATCTTCACTTTCCGATTCTTTTGTCTTAGATTCTTCTTCGTTAATTGTTTCTTCTGTTTCTTTGTCGGATTTTGTATTACTTTGTATCTTTACAACGCTGATATCGTCAATTTCAATGGTTGATATCGGTGTCGATATAATTACATCATTCCCGTTCTCATCTTGGCTTTTTATCTGCCCCATTGAAATTAGAAACTGTATCTGTTCATTGGTGTCTTTGTCTACATTCAACGTATAATCTACTTCTTTTATTTCATTTGCAGCCAATACTAAATCTTCTCCGCCATACCAGTCATAATTTGCTTTTGGATCTAACAGGGCAAACTTTACAATTCTTGCCTCTGTTGATTTTATCTTCAAGTTAACTTTATAAGATGCTCCTTTTTCCAGTGTGATATTGGATTGCTTTAACTGTATATTCCAGTCCTCAGTCCCTACATTTGTGATTTTATATACCGCTTTTCCATCAAATGTTGCTTCTGCCTCGCCTGGTGCTGTTACTGCACTTATCCAGCCTTCTTCCCCTTTGGCAAAATCACCATTCTTTATTAGCTGAGTACCAATTTCAACTGGTTTTGGTTCTTCTGGTTTTGGATCTGGCTCCTCTGGATTCGGGTCTTCTCCTTCTTCGGGCGGATTTGCTTCCGTTTCTTCATCTGGTGCTGTATCTTTTTCTACCTTTGTTATACTGATATCAGCAATTTCAATGGTTGATGCTGGTGTATCTATCGGTTTTTTATTCTCATCCAATATCTGTCCCATTGATATCACAAAATCAATTGTGCTTACAGATGCTTTATCCTCTCCTACATTAACTATTCGGCTGATGGATTTCTGTCTGTTGGCATTTAATTCAATATCTTCTCCGCCATACCAGTCATAATTTGCTTTTGGATCTAACAGGGCAAACTTTACAATTCTTGCCTCTGTTGATTTTATCTTCAAGTTAACTTTATAAGATGCTCCTTTTTCCAGTGTGATATTGGATTGCTTTAACTGTATATTCCAGTCCTCAGTCCCTACATTTGTGATTTTATATACCGCTTTTCCATCAAATGTTGCTTCTGCCTCGCCTGGTGCTGTTACTGCACTTATCCAGCCTTCTTCCCCTTTGGCAAAATCACCATTCTTTATTAGCTGAGTACCAATTTCAACTGGTTTTGGTTCTTCTGGTTTCGGATCTGGTTCTTCTGGAATATCTCCCTCACCTGCCAGTTTTATGACACTGATATCATCTATTTCTATGGTTGATATCGGCGTTTCGATTCCTTCTATGTTACCCATTGAGATAACAAACATTATCTTATTATTAGTTTCTTTATCTACTTTTAACGTATAGTTTATTTCCTTTACTTCATTTGCAGCCAATATTAAATCTTCTCCGCCATACCAGTTATAACTTGGATCTAAGAATGCATATTTAACAGTTCTTGCCTCTGTTGATTTTATCTTCATAGTTACTTGATAGCGTGATTCTTTTTCCAAAGTCAATAATTCCGTATGCTTTAACTGTATATGCCAATCCTCCGTGCCTACATTACTTATCTGATAAACTGCCTTTCCCTCTTCAAAGCTTACCTCTGCTGCACCTTCTCCTCCAACAGTATTTTCCCAGAATTCTTTCCCTGCGGCAAAATCTCCGTTTTGGATTAAGTTGGTATTTGGTTCTGGCAGCGGTTCTTCCTGCGGTTCTGTTTCTTCTAATGTAATATTATCAATTACAACTGTATGCTTCTGTGCTACCTGTTCTCCATCTACACCACCCATTGAAATGCTTAGAATTGTACTTGGATCCGTATCATAATCCATCTTAAATACTGTCGCAAAATTTTGGAATTGTGATGTCAATGCCGCTCTTGGCTCACCAGAATATGGTGTCCAGTTGTCATCACTGGTACCATCTCTTTGCAGTGCATACATAATCGTTCTGTCTGTCGTCGATTTCGCATCAAATGCAAGTTTGTACCATTTATCCTTTTCCAATTTAATATTATTTTGCTTTAACTGAATGTACCATGCCTGGTTGCCAGTATCCGCAATATCAATAGAGAATGCTTTGTCTTCCTTTAATTCGTCCACAATATAACTTGGTACTTTCGCCGCATCATTTACATACACTTCGTATCCTGTCAGACCGCTAGAAAAATCTCCATTTACAAGCAAACCGTCCTCTTGAACACGAACATTATCAATAAACGTTGTGCCTGCTGTTCCTAACAGGAAACAAATCTCACTCCCCTGCAGATCTGCTGCTGTTTCAAACTCGTATTTATATTCCTTTGTTTCTGTCGTTAACGTACTATCAAATTCTTGACCAGCAATTTTTGCCTTTATGGTCTTTTCCTTGTCTGCACGTGCATCAAAACTTAACGTATACTTCTTTCCGCCTGTTATTGCAATCGGATTCTGGTATACTGATACTTGCTCTAAACTGCTTGCGGTATCCGGAACCACCACTCTTAATTCCCGTTTAAAGTCTTCTGTTACAGACACGGTTGCACCCTTGCATTGCGCATGAATATCCCAATCCCAGTAAGCAAGCCGCAGTCTTTTGGGCTCATTGCCTTCATTAAACTGTCCATTATATACATAATTTCCATCTGGCAAAATACCTTTTTCTTCCTGCTCTGCTTCCTTCAGCCGTTTTAGTTTCACATTGCTAATATGAACTGCCGCTGTTGAGCCCTGATTTCCAAGATTAAATTCAACTCTACCGTTTGCATCGCTATCGGAAGTCATATCAAACTCATGTTTAAATGACTGCTTTTCTTTTGTTAAATCTACTGTTGTATCATCTAAGTACCGGATATATCCTCTATCGGGAGCGGAAATTCCTGTAATCATCGTACGTGCATCATCTGCATAAGCATCATAGGTCAACTCATATTTGTAATTCTTCTCTATTGGCAAATCTGCCTGTACAATCTGTACACTGTAATTCAAAGAACCTGCATTTGTCGTTGTAATATGTAATGCCTTATCAGAAATCGCCGCAGTTGCCTCTCCCTCTCCTGCCAAGAGCAGCTGCCAATGGGAATCTGCCTTTGTTAAATCTTCCTCTGTGGAAAAATCTCCATTAATTATATAATTTCCGTCACTGTCCGGATCTCTTAGTTTTACTTCGGTTTCCGGCTTATCCACGTCTGTTTCATAACTATCCTTCTGATAAACTTTAACATAATCAATTACAAACTGTGCATTGTCACCAAACTCTGCATCTTCATCTGGATATCCAACCCAGCTTCCACCGACTGCCAAATTGAGAATCACATAAAACGGCTGGTCATATGGTGCCGGATAAGCGACCTCTCCAAACCCTGTTTTCTTAGTAAACCAATCATTTACTGTATAGAACAAGGTATCATCCACATAAAACCGAAATTCGTCGGGATCCCATTCGCAAGCAAATACATGGAACTCATTTCCAAAATCACCTTCCCCTTCTGGTAATATATAACTGCCTTGCTTTTGTGTATGCGGTTCTCCGAAGTGAAGTGTACTATATGATGTTGAAAGCGCACTGCCATGAACTTCCATAATATCAATCTCACCACACTTAGGCCATTGTCCGTAATAGCTTTCGTCTGTAGGCATCATCCAGAATGCTGGCAAAAATCCTTTGCCGCTTGGTACTTTTGCCTTAACCTCAAATCTTCCATATTGGAAATCGTGTTTTCCTTGTGTGTTAATTCTTCCTGATGTATAGTGCGCTTTATCACCGGTTCCTTCCTTAATTGCCTGAATATAAAGCTTGCCGTCTTTTACATAGATGTTTTCCTTTGCATCTACATATTCCTGCAGTTCTGCATTTACCCAGCCCGGTTCATGATATTCATAATTCCAGTCATCGGTATTGAGATTTTCTCCCTCGAAATTATCCTCCCATACAAGCTGATAAGAAGATGCGATTTCACCACTGTTTTTGGCTGGAATCATTCTCGTATTTTCCGCTTTGCAGCGGCTGCATACTTGTCTTTCCAAGCCTGCTGCGTTCTCTGTAGCTTTCACTGTCACAATCCACCTTCCATAATGATGTCCTAATGCTTCCGTAACTTCTTGTTTCTTTCCACCACATTCAGTACAAACATACGTTTCAATTCCAGTTTCTGTACAGGAAGCTGCTCTATTATCCTCTTTTTTATCTTCCTCCGATACCGGATTCCATTTATGATCCTTACAGTCTGTAACCAATACATGACAATTCTCTGTAATGCCGTTCGCTGTCACTTTAATATCTGCTTCACCCAGCTTTTTCGCTGTGATGACACCTTTTTTCACTGAAACAGCTTTTGTATTTGTCGATACGTATTTCACAGATTGACTCGCGCCGACAACATCGGCAGACAATGTTGCTGTGTCTGTTGGATTCAGCACATAATAGTTTTTCTCCAGCTCTACTTTTGCTTCTTTTACCTGAATCCAGCACTTGGCTGTCACACCGTTTGCTGTCGCAGTAATCAATGCACGTCCATCTTTATTTGTTCTCACGGTAACCTTACCTTTTGCGGAAACTTCTGCAACCTGTTTATTGTTGCTGTCCCATTCCACTTTTTTGCTTGCACCGTCCACTTTGGCTTTTAATGTAACTGTATTTCCTTTTCCTTTTGTATAAAGTGTGTAGGAACTTTGATTTAACGTAATAGTAGGAGCAAACTCTTGAACAATTACCTTTACAGATGTATTCACACCGTTTGCTTCTGCTGTAACCGTCGTCGTTCCAGCCTTTTTCGCAGTAAGCTTACCCTTGCTGACAGAAACAATTTTCTTATCCGAACTCTTCCATTTTATGGTTGGTTTCCGCCCTGTTACGTTATAATCTAGTGTATAAGTTTTTGCGTTTCCTTTTGTTTTTAAATGAACAATATTCTCTGCGATTGATATATCCGTTTCCTTTACCTCAACTAGACAATAATCAGTTTTTCCCTCGTACGTCGCAGTAACGATGGCTGTTCCTGCCTTTTTTGCCGTAACCAGCCCCTTGTTATCCACTTCGGCTATGGTATTTTCACCGCTGATGCTCCATGAAACTGCCGCATTCTTAGGGGCATTCGTTTTTAACTGCTTACTTTCAGAGGATGCGCCTGCATATAACAGAATCTTTTCTTCATTAATTGAAATTCCCTGCTGTACTCTGACCTTACACTCCGCCGTTACACCATTGGCTGTAGCAGAAATCACTGCTTCCCCTTCGCTCTTTCCTGTCACTTTACCACCTTTTACAGTCGCAACTTGTGGCTTAGAGCTTTGCCATGTGATTTTTTTCGATGCGCCAATTATTGTCGGCAGCAATTTAATAGAGCTTCCTGCCCCTTTGGTGCTTAACTGCATTTCATTTACATTGAAAGAAATCGCATTATCCAATACTGTAACCTTGCAGGAAGCAGTTTTACCATTCGCTGCAGCAGTTATGGTCGCCGTCCGAGTGCTTCTTCCCTCTAATGCAGTACATGTTACATTTCCCTGATTATCAACTTTCACAACACTCTCGTTACTGCTGCTCCATACTACTGTTTTATCAGCGCCTTTTACTGTTGCTTTAAGTTTGAGTGTTGTACTGTCTGATGATTCTTTTCCACGATAGATCGCTGCTGCCGTTTTATTTAGCCGAATGCTTGGCTCTACCACTGTAACCAAACATGTTTCACGTGGGAATCCGACTCCAGATGAAATAATGGCTTTTCCTTTTCTAAGTCCCGTTACAAGTCCGTCTTCCCCTTCTTGATCTACTCTTGCAACATTCTCATTCCAAGATGTCCACCGCGTTTTCGGTTTTTTATTGCTTTGTTCCGCTCCGTTAATTTGAAGAATTAACGGATTTTCCTCGTCACCGACATTAATCGTCTTTGTCTTTATATTGATGGAAAACGGATTTTCAGCATATACGCCAATTCCGCCGACAAAAACCATTAGAAATAAGATTAAAATATAACCATATATTCTTTTTCTCACTACCCATCCCTCTTCTTTCTTCTAAATGCTTTCTATCTCTTTTATCTACCTTCCGTCCTCTTTTTTCTGACAATTTCTTTCCTTGTCCAATCTCGTTCTCCAATCTCGTTCTCCAACGCTGCTTCCATTCTAACATTGGGAGCTGCTTTTATTGCGTCACTGTTCCCAACGCTGCTTCCATTCTAACATTGGGAGCTGCTTTTATTGCGTCACTGTTCCCAACTCTGCTTCCATTCTAACATTGGGAGCTGCTTTTATTGCGTCACTGTTCCCAACTCTGCTTCCATTCTAACATTGGGAGCTGCTTTTATTGCGTCACTGTTCCCAACTCTACTTCAATTGTGTGAACAGACTCCGACATCGCTTCTATTTTCTCACGGCTAATACGCACGCAGGTTTTATCATTCGTTTGCAGTGTCTGCCCATCACAGGTTGCACCTTTTACTTGATATGCTTTATAAGTTAATGCATTGGGATTCTTTATCAAAATATGAAAAGCTTTCTGTGCAAACCTCAGCCAAATTTCTGCGTTTCCTTTCGTATCAAATTGTTCTTTAAGCAGTTTTGGATAAATTACCATATCACCAATTTCTCCGTGAACCCCAAATACCTCGGTAATAACCGTCAGCATATACCAGCTTGCGGCACCAGTTAAATAATGATACAGCCCTCTTCCGTTTCCGTTAAAATATTCTGGAATTCCTGGGTAAATTCTGCTGACATCAAAGTTCAGCGCAGAATCTGCAAGAGTCTGCAACGCTTTATATCCCTCTTGCACAAACCCTCTTTGGTATAATGCGTTAGCAAACATTACTGTCATATGCGAGAAAACTGCACCGTTTTCTTTTTCACCATATGCAAAGCCAAACATTCTTCCCAAGTTAAACTTTTGTTCTTGAAAATCCGTATTTAAGCGATACCCACCAATCTCCTTTTGGTATAAATAATGGTCAGCACTGCTGCAAATTTGCGGTATTTGTTCCTCCTTAGCAGTTCTGCTCATAATTGCAAATACCTGTCCTGTCAGCATCATGCGGACACCGTTCTCAAAGTATCCTTCTACAGAATTACCGTCATTATCATAGTAACTGTTGTACCATCCTTCCTTGTCTTTTCCTGCAATCCATTCTGTTTCTTGGATATGCTGTTTTATCCACTCTGATTTCTGTTTTAAGTTTTCTGCCAGTTCTTTTACGGAAACCTGTATTTTTTTTCCGCTTATATTATGTGTACAGCATTTTAAGTAATTTTGCAAAAGTTCCTGTTTTGCTTGAATATTGGAATACAATTGGCTGTCGTCTTTTAGCAGTACCTGCATTTCTTCTAACAATTCCACCTGCTTCCAGCCAAACCGATCTGCCAAAATAGAAAGCAATTCTGCCAACTGCTCCAAATTTCCTGCATATGCGCAAGTAAATGCCACACTTTCCCCGCGCTCTGCTGCCATATCCAACGCATCATTCCAATCTGCTCCGCGCAGGCGGATATGATTATGTTCGCCCACTTCATAAAACGCACATAAATGCTGCAACAATAGATGTTCCAAAATACTTCCCTGGTATACAGCCCCCTCCTCTGATTTTTGCTGTAGACCATATTTTGTATTCCACTGTGTATCCAAACCACCGCCGCGCTGTGCCTGTTCATCTTTAAAATATGGGATTTGTTCCTTTAATATTTCAATATCGCCCGTCTGATCGATATACAGTTTCGTTGTTATAAATGGCCATACACCATGATCCATCCAAACACGTGCAATACCGTTTCTATCCGCTACAAACTCTCCCTGACGTTCCCCAATAATTGTTGCGTTAGTGCCGTCAATCCTCACACCGCCGTAATTGTCCAGAATCATTTGCCGCACACCGCTTGGATCCATAATTAGCAAAGAGAGGCAGTCCTGCCATAAGTCGCGCCACCCTCTGCCGCCTCTGCCATAATCATGATGCGGCAAAAACGAGCATCCGTAAATCCGTCTTAAAATTGGCTGAAAGCTTACCCAGCGCATAAAATTATCAAAGCGCTTATCCCCTGTGCTGTATCGCACATTTACTTTATCCTGCCAATAATTGTGCATCTGTGTTTTCGCATTTTCCACTTGTTTTGCAGTTTGATATGCAGAAACAATTCCTGCAATTTCTTCCTCCTGCTGCGTTACTCCCATAATAATTGTATAGGACACACTTTCCTGCGGCTTTAGTGTAACTGACGTAAAGCGAATACCGCCTAACGCCTCACCCCCTGAAAAACTGCTTCCGGCTGACACGCCATTCCTATTTTCAATAATACTTCTAGGATGCGCATAGCTTCCGCCCTCTCCCAGAAAATTTTCTGCAATCGGATAAAAGTCCTTCGGTTTTTCCCCGTTTCCAGTAACACCACACACAAAGTACGTCAGTTCGTTTTTCCTATGGCCTCGCTCGTCAAATGACAGTGTCGGCTTTACACAAACGCCATAATCGGTTGTCTTTATCCGATGCAGCAGGGAAGTAACGTGCCTGTGATCGCGGATGTTGTCAGCACTCCTTCCATAAATAGGAACCGCCGCTGTCGGTGTAATGGTTTTAGTTTGGCTGTCTTGGTTACAAATCGTCACAAACATAATTTCCACATTGTGTTCTAGTGGTACAAACGACGTAATCTCCGCTTTTAACTGATATTTCTGGGACTGCCTTACAACGGTCTGCCACATAAAACCGGCTGTCAGTGTGCTCTTATCTTGGCTGTTTGTAAAGCGCCTGCTTTCCTCCTCCGCAGAAGCCCCTGTTGCTGACCATGCGCCTGCTCCCTCCACATAACACCAGAAATTTCTTCCAGATCGGTTATTATGCAGATTTTCCACACTTACTGGCTCCATGATAAAAGCATTTTGATTCATCTTGCTGTCCCCTCCCAGATTAGGCGTAACAGCACTTTTAATTCCCTGTTCTCCGGCTATCGGGAAATAGAGAGCACTGTAGTTCTCTGGCTGCTCTATGGAAAATATTCCATCTTCTCCCAAAAATTGTATTGTTTCCATACGCTCTGACCTCCTTATTGTGTTATTGTTTTTAGCGTAAATGTTTTCTTTATACCTTGAAAATCTGGACTTGGGATTCCAAAGCCTCTGCGGATGTTGTCAACTCTTTGGATTCTTTTGCTACAGTTTCGCTGTTATACATTAAACCATCCGCTTGTTTTACCAGAATATCGGAGGAAGCAAGGATCTGTTGTGAACTTGCTGCCTGTTCCTCCGATATCGCAGCAACCTCTCTTGCAACTTCTTCTACTTGGTCAACTTTCTGAATCATCTGCTGTACTAAATCTCCGGCTATTACAATATTTTCAAAAATATTGTCGTATGTCCGCACTGCATTCCCAATTAATTCACTACTGCTGTGAATATTATCCATACTATTATTGGCTTGGCTGATTACTTCACTGATTAATTTCTTAATATCCAGCACAAGCGCATCAATATGCTGTACAGACTGCATACTTGTCTGCGCCAACTTTCCAATTTCTGTTGCTACCACAGTAAAACCTTTTCCCGCTTCTCCTGCCCGCGCCGCCTCAATAGATGCATTTAGCGACAATAAATTTGTTTCATCCGCAATATCACCGATTGCCTTTGTAATATTGGTGATTTCCTCTGATGCACTCCCCACTTCATCAATTGCCTGTTGTAACTGCTGCACGGATTCATTAATATTTTGCATAGCAGCATTCACATCCTGCATAACCTCTTTGCCTTTCTGTGAAATACCGACCGTTTCCTTCATTTTTCCGTTCATGCCGTCGCCGTCTGCCTTGGTTTCTGCTACCAGCGCCGCCAATGTGGTTGCACTGTGTGCAATGCCGTTAACGGAAGCAGACAACTGCTCCACCGTTTCATTTAGTTCTTTCATTGACTGGTTTTGTTCCTTGGAAGCCTGATACATTTGACCAGAAACTTCCTTGCTGTTATCCGCCTGCTGATGCAATGTATGGGAAACTTGATCAATTGAGGTTATCATGCTGCGCATAACAGTAATAAATTTACCAACGCACCGGCTCATAACTCCGATTTCATCATGATTGCCGTTTTTGCTGTCAATTGTAAAATCGCCCTCCGTCATTGCTTTAATAATATCCGTCAGACCTTTGACTGGACGAATTACAATATGTACAATCCGTTCCATTAACACCATTACAATAAGCACCGAAATAATACCGAAGCATATCATAATATTTCTTATTTTGTTTAAATCACGATAAACGGTTTGCGTCGGAACATAAGAAACCAGCAGCCAGTCCGTTCCCTCAATTTCTTCAAAAACGACTAAATTTCCCTCCAATTCAGTTAAATCATATGCCCTCTGCGTAATCCGCTTAGCGATTTCCTGCATAAACGGACTATCTAATGTATCTAATTTCTTGGATATCTGATCTCTATCGCGCGAAGCTAACATTGTTAAATTCTCGCTGTTCACCAAAAACGCCTCTGCATTTTCCATTTTTACAAAACTATTTACATAAATGCTAATCCTGTCTAGTGATAAATCCGCCGAAAGCACACGCACACCATCAGAAGTATTCCGCAGCATACCGCAAGCACTAATGACCTGCTGCCCATTTTCATTGATATAGGCATTCGTAAATCCCAAATTCACTCTGGTTAAACCATCCTGGAACCACTCTGTCTGTGTCACATCAACTGCAGAACTATTTTCCTCACCAGTTAACTGTTCTTCGCCGGTTTTCACAAGTGAAACATTGCTGATTCGCACGCCCGCTGTTGATCCAGCTGCGCCTAAATTAAATTCCATACGTCCGTTTGCATCATTATAATCTAACATCGTAAATGAATATGTATAAGTCTGTTTCGTCGTTGTTAAATTGACAATGGTATCCTCCAAATAACGTTTGTATTCTCGATCTGGCGCTGTAACACTCACCTTTATCGTTCTGTCTTCCTCTGCATACGCATCAAAAGAAACCTTATATTTTCCCCCGCTCTGAATGGGTAGCATAGGCTGTACAAACTGTACACTGTAATCCACTGTACCCTCATTTGCAATATCTATCACAACCTCATTATCACGGATTTGTGCTGACGCTTCTCCTTCCAGCGTTGTCATAAATATCCATCCCTCATCGTCGGCGAGATTTTCTATTGATGCAAAATTACCATTATTAATATAATTGCCGCTACTGTCTGCTTCCCGCAGTTGAACAGTTTTTACCGGATTTGCCTTGTAAAGCGTCCCATTGGCATCCGCAATAGAAAGCCCTTGCGGAAAGTCACTGTCGTAATTATAATATGTATCCAAAAAGTCCTGCATTTTATATTCATCAAATGCCATTTGCTCTAACGCCTGTTTCATTACGTTAAACGCTGCTAAATTCCGATTTAACCACGCTTCTATTTCAGCGGACTGGATTTCCACGGAAGTTTTTAATAAATCCTGTGCATTTGATTGATTTACTTTTTTGGATACGTTGTACATCAATCCGGTGAGAACAGTAATAATAATGCATATCACTGGCAGAATAATGCCTAACAGCTTCACTTTTATAGAAATGAATTTTTCTTTTTCCGTCATTTGAAATTCCTCCGTGTTCAACCTTAACGCCTGTTAAAATATTTATTTCGGTTGATATTGCGCCACATTCCCGCGATCTTCCTTTTTACTCCGACTGATACTGCGCCACATTCCCGCGATCGACCTTTTCAAATGGCAGCAAAATATACTTTCCATCCTGCGAAGCTCCTTCAATTTCTTTTATTGATTGCTTGGAAGCCAGCTTCTGCGCTGCCTGCACCGCTGCCTGAATTTGTGACGACATTGGCTGATACACCGTGAAATCCATACGTCCCTCCGCAATTGCCTGACAGCCTGCCGCCGAAGCATCCACACCTAGAAACAGAATAGACTCCGTATTCATTCCAGCCTTTTCAAATGCTGCAAGTGCGCCCAGCGCCATATCGTCATTGTTCGCTGCAACACAATCCAATGTTTTACCTGTTTTTAAAAAAAGCTCTATTAATTCCTGCGCTTTATCCGTATTCCAATCGGCATAATCTTCAAAGACATAATTTATTTTTTTGCCGCTTGCCTTTAATGTCTGTTTCAGTCCGTTCGTTCTACCCACTGTTCCTGAAGCTCCCTTGGGCCCTTTTAAAACAGCAATATTGATTTCTTCTCTGCTTCCCAACTGCTCTAAAATATATTCTGCCTGATACTGTCCAGCCATATATTCATCTGATGCCACATAAATATAGCGGTCTTGTTCTAACTGTTCCTCCTCCGGCGCATTGTTAATAAACACAATTGGAAGATTGTCTGCGGATGCTTTTATTTCTGTAACCGTGTCTGGCGAAACCAGTCCGCACATAAGTACGTTATAACCATTCGCAGCTGCCTGCTTTATCTGCGCATTCTGTGTTTCTACAGAATTTTCTGCATATCCTGCATCCAATGACATCCCGTATGCTGCTGCCTGTTCTTGCAGTTGACTCGCCCAGCCTTCATAATAACTTCCGCTTTCGATTGCCGTATAATAAATTTTTGTATTACTGTTTCCCGTCTGATTCTCATTTCCGCATCCGCTTAACCATATGGAAATAAACACGGTAAGCAGCATAGGCAAACGATATTTTCTTTTGATAGACATAGTACACACTCCTTTACAATCTCACGGCAGTTGCATCTTGCAATTATCTTATTGCTGCAATTATCTTATTGCTGCAATTATCTTATTGCTTCAAATCTCACGGCAGCTGCATCTTGCAATTGTCTGATTGCTGCAATTATCTTATTCGATTTTTTAATATTACTTATTTTCAGTGGAAACATATATCATATTTAATTGAAAAATGTTAAATACATGATGTGAATGCTAAATTGAATTGGGAAATATCTTACGCGCCGAGCACTCGTCAGCTATGCTGACATTCTTCCTTTGCGTGCCCGTGTGCATAAAAAGGACTGTCGGAAAACTACATTTCCAACAGCCCCTAAGTACCATTATTTGAAAGCGACATTCTATCAAACTTTCACATTATTTTAAAATTCATAGCAAGACAACACTGCCTCAAAATCTTTTTTCTTATCTTTTCGTGCCTTTATAAGCCACTCCTGCCGTTCTTCTTCTGTCATATATGCCATTATTACACTAAACCATTCCATTTTATCTTCTTGATAAAATCTTTTTGCATACTCTTTCATTGTATTAACTTCCATATAATCCAGCATAATGGAAAAGAAATCAATTCTATCGACCTGTTCGCTCCTTTTCACATACTCTTCGAGCATTTCTTTATCCATATAGGTTATGGCACACGCAAAAAAATCCTCTTGTTCTGCTTGGTATATCTTTTCAAAATATTGTTCCTGCTGCGCTTTGTCCAAATAAGTAAATAGTGCAAAAAAACTGCATAATTCCTTATTTTTATAATACTGCTCCGCCATTTTTGCTATATTTTTTTCCTCTACATACTCAATTTTCTCAATTTTGGGTACTTGTAACTGCGGTATCGTATTACTGCTTTTCACATAATAAATTAATCCTGCCACCGCATTTACTACATCGCCGTTATTGCGCAATGCGCCGATACTATCTGCAAAGTATGCCGTTATTATCGTGCCGTCTTCCAGCGTCAGTGCTTGGGGAACAGGCGCATTTTTATTTGTATTCGTATTACTTTCCTTGCTGTAATTCCAACTCATTTGTATTACATAGGAATTCCAATAGTATCCTTCCTCTTTGTATATCCTTATTTTATCAAAATGTCTGCCGCTGTCCGGCGCATCCGGCACTTCTTGTTCTGCGGTTTCTTGCTCGATTGTAGTTTGTTCTGCTATTTCCTGTTCCATAATGTCCTGCTCCATTATAGCCTGCTTGACAAGTTCCTGCTCCATATCTTGATTGGCAGTTTTCTGTTCCATGCGCCCCCATTCCGCTGCATTTTTATTGCGGGCTTCCTGCATATCCATCGGCGCAGCATATGCCCCAGCCGCCGTAAAACAGATACAGATTCCTGCCGTTGCCAGTACCGTTACTGCAGTAATCACCTTTGATTTCTTTTTCTTGCTCATAATCGCACCCAGCCTTTCTTTTAATTGTGCGGCACTCTCCGTCAAGGTAACGGATGCCAGCGTATTTCCATAACCATTTCCTGCATGAAAAAAAGATAACAGTGTATCGCCGTATTCTTTGCGCTCTTTATTATCTAAAGTATTTATTACTGCCTCATCACACGCAAGTTCACACAATCTATTGATTTCTTTTACCAGCAGACGTACAAACGGATTAAACCAATGCACACAGACGACAATTTGTATCAGCCATTTATAAAATATATCTCTGCGCCGATAATGGATTAATTCATGGCTAAAAATATAAACCAGCCGTCCCGCTGCAATTTCCCTATTTGGCAATATAATGCTTGGATGGAAAAATCCAATCATCATTGGGGAAGCCGCCAACGGATTTCGAAATAATTCTATTGGTTTACTGATACGATAACGTTCCTCGCAATCCGACAAAATATTCAGCGTTTCCATATCGGTTACTGCGCGGCTTCCCGCTTTCATATATTGTACAAAGCTTTGATATATGGTAATTTTCCGAACAAGCAATACCAAAACCCCAGCCGCCCATATATAAAATAGAACAGGAATCCATTTAGTTAGTCCACTGTTATAAAATAGAGCAGGAATCCATTTAATTAGTCCACTGTTATAAAATAGAGCAGGAATCCGTTTAACTATTCCACTGTTATACTTCAATGCATCTTGTATCTGCGGTATTTTCTTAGTATCAGCACCTACATCGGTCAGCCTTAGACTATTTGTTGCTTCTGTTGCTAATATTGCCGCCCCGCCATCTGTGCTAGTAATTCCCAAATCTGCTGATTGCAGTAATCTTCCGACAACGGCAGTATCCATTGTAAATGGCATTAAAAACCGCAGCGCCGCAGCCAATAAAATATAATACTGCCAGCATTTGCGAAATTTATTTCTCACAATGCGGTTTAGTGCCAATATCAGCAGCATAAGCAACGTGCCGCAACAAGAAAGTGAAATAATTGTTCTTATTAATTCCGTCATTTTTGCTCCTATCCCAGAATACTTCGATTTCCTTTAGCCTGCTTATTATATTAACACTACGTAGGTATAATTTATATTAACACATCGTAGGTAATAATGCAATACCTAAAATATTATATATACTTGTTTTTTAATTTTATTTGCGATACAATAGTTCCAGTCGCAGTCAACGAAAAGAAAACGCTAAAGCGGTTTTCACGCTATCGTTTGGCAAAGCTGAATTGTAGTGTTTTTATTATGAAAGGAATGTATAATAATTATGAAGATTGCCGTAACTTATGAAAACGGAAATGTTTTTCAGCATTTCGGTCACTCGGAACAGTTTAAAATTTATGAAATTGCTGTCTATTGATTTTGCTTTACATTCTTATAACACCAATATGCGCCTTGTACAGTGAAAATTCTCTCTTTCCTCTGTACAAGGCGCATAAAGCTATAATAATAACAAAAGTATTTGCGTTTATCTCCTCTGGTAAATACTTCGCTAATTCTACTACCAGCTCATGCACCTTTGTTGCTGGTGCTGTTTCAGCAGGTGTTTTACCACTTCCATCCTTTAAAATCCTTTTTGCATACCGAACTGCTAACTTTGGATTACCATACTCCAAAAGTACATCAAAAATATTCTTCATATTTTTCTGATACTTACCAATCTTTAGTTCAGCAAATTTTTCATTAAGAAATCGAATATATTCTGTTCGATGATTATTTGCATTTTTCATATAGGTAATTCCTAAGTAGGATATAAATCACAGATACCGGAAGAAAACATTCCCCGTCAATATCTTGAATTATTTTATCATTCTGATCGGATATAGCGGCTGCCTGCATATCAAATGTTACTTCATCGCGGATACTTTTATAATTTTTCACACTAATCTGACATAACATGATTTTCCCTCCGATTCCTCAACCTACGAAACAACCGCACCAATACCACAACTGCTGCAATCGCCAGCACAAACTCCGCAACAAACTGCGAATAAGCCAGTCCATAGAGCGGAAACAGATAGTTCAGCACATAGAGCGCTGGTATCTCCAAGATTACTTTGCGCATAATCGCAAAAATCAGCGCCTCTTTCCCCATGCCAACTGCTTGAAAAACATTAACTGCCAAAAAATCTACGCACAGAAATGGCAGCCCCAAACAAAAGCCGCGCAGAAACCTTGTCCCATAAGCAATAATCGCTTCATTATCCATAAAAAACCGCACAACACTGCCTGCACCAATATAATAAAACGCTGCTCCCGCAGTAATAAACGTAACACTGACAGTTCCTGAAAACATCAATGCAGACCGCATACGTTTGTGATTGCCGCTGGCATAATTGTAGCTGATTAACGGCATAATTCCTTGTGAAATCCCCATACAGATATACATAGGCACCATATTGATTTTCTGTGTAATCCCCATTGCTGCCACAGCATCCGCACCGAATGCCGAAGTAAAGTTATTTAAAATCGTCATTCCTGTAACATTTAGCAGATTTTGAATAGACGCTGGAATACCCACGCCGCACACACCAAGCACAATCGCTGGCTGCAAGCTAAAATATTGTGGCTGAATACGGACATAAGTGGTCTTGCGTTTAATATAAAGCAGTATAAAAAAATAAGCGCACGCCACGCTGTTTGACAAAAACGTAGCCAAACCCGCTCCTGCTGCCCCCATATTTAAAAACTGCGGCAAAATAAAAATCGGATCTAACAAAATATTTAGCAGACAACCGCTCATAGTACCGACACTTGCATGAAATGCTGCTCCCTCCGAACGCACCATATACGCCAAGACAACATTTAATATTGCGGGAACAGCACCGAAAGTCACTGTCCATTTTAAATAGTCCGCTGTTGCCTGTCTTGTTAAATCATCCGCTCCAAGCAAAGAAAGCAGCGGCATTTTTCCAATTGTACAGACAAGGGAAAAAAGAACACCGCAAATCAGTGCACAATAAAAACCGAAGGCAGAACTTCGGTAAACTGTAGTATAATCTTTTCTCCCAAGCGCGCGGCTCATCATACTCGAACTGCCCACGCCAAACAAATTGTTGATCGCATTAAACGCCAGCAGTACAGGCCCTGCCAGCGTTACAGCGGCATTTTGAACCGGATCATTTAAAATGCCGACAAAATACGTATCTGTTAAATTGTAGAGCACCATTACAAGGGAACTGATAATTGTAGGAATACACAAAGCGGCGACTGCTTTGGGGATTGCCGCCGTTTCAAACAACGCTGTCTTATTATCTTTCATTTTCAATCTTACTCACGCTCCAAGTTTTTTATTATGATGCTATCTCTTAGGATCTATTAAAGAATTAATATTTTCTGCGCAAATGGAATCTATGTACAGATTCTTTCAATTCCTCCGCCTGACCATAAAGCTTATTTGCTGATATTGCCGATTCCTCAGCAGTGCTTGCCGTTGTCTGCACAACATCCGATATCTGCTGCATTCCTTGTGTTAGCTGCTTAATCGCCTCCGACTGTCTTGCCGCAGAATTGGCAATCTGCTCCACCATTTCCATAGAAGTCTGCGCACTAGAAACCACTGCGGATAGAGCATTCATTGTATCCGAAGATAACGATGCGCCAAACGCAACCAGCTTCATTGAATTTTCAATTAACTCTGCTATATTTTGTGCGGACTGTGAACTTCTATTCGCCAAACTCTGTACTTCGTCTGCCACAATCGCAAAACCCTTTCCTGCAGAACCTGCGCGCGCTGCCTCTACGGCAGCATTGAGTGCCAGAATGTTTGTTTGGAAAGAAATATCATCAATCGCCTTTATAATTCCGCCAATCTGTTCTGACGCTTTCGAGATATCATCCATAGCATCTGTTAATGCGGTCATTTTCTCATCACAGACTTGAAGCTGCTCTACTGCCTCAATCGAACATTTCTGTGCATAATCCGCATCCTGCGTTGTCTTTTCTATCTGACCGGATATCTCCTGAATGCTTGCCGACAATTCCTCAACAGCAGAAGCTTGCGATACAGCGCCGTCTGACAATACCTGTGCACCAGATGCCACGCGCTTAGACTCCTCCGAAACCCGCTCTGCCGCCGTATTAATCTGCGACAATGCATTATTCAGCGCATCCAAAATCTGCCCCATTGCCTGCTGAATCGGCAAAAATTCGCCACGGTAATCATTATCAATGGATAAATCCATATTTCCCTGCGCCATCTGCGCCAGCTTATCATTGATATCCTGTATGTATTTTTTCAATTCACGTTTCGTTTCATGAATGGATTCCACCAGCATTCCTATTTCAGAAGTATTGGCTTTTAACGGAAAATCAGCCGAAAGATTTCCTCTCGAAATCTCTCTCATTTGATCTTTTACCTTAATCACCGGACGCAGAATATGCATTCTCGTTACAAACATACTTAATAACTGCATTATACCAACTACCACCAACGCAATTATCATTGTCACCTTAATATAATCTGCTCGCTGCACCAATACATCAACCTGTGCAGATGACCTTGTATCCAATGCATTTAAAAACTGTTCTTTCAGTGCATTAATCTGTGCTATCGAAGTGCTGTACTCTGTTCCATATACATAATTAATGGCTTCCTGCCGCTGTCCTGCCTTTACTTCATTCATTGCCTGATCTTCAAGCGGAACAAGATAATTGGAAAGCGCAGACATATCATCAATCATTTTCTGCTCGTCTGCAGTAATCCCAATTTGCTGCAATGCTGCCACGCCCTTATCACGATTTTTTAAATTATCCACTTCATTCCAATAATTGTCATAGTGCTGCTGATCACCTGTCGCCGCAAACGCCCGCACTTCATTCGTTAAATAAGCTGAGCCGTTCATAAAGCGATTGGCGTTGTAGGTTAAATTATACCGTTCTTCATCCGCTTGATGCAGTTCATTTGTAATATTCCCATATGCTGACAACGACATGATTAAAAATACCAATGCCAAAACAGATATCCCATTTAAAATAAAGGATAACAACGATTGATTAATTGCTTTTTTCATAATATTCCCCCTTAATGGCTTAACACAGCACACCGAAACACAATAAATTTAAAAAATTAAATACCAATAAATATAGTTTACAGAATATTTCACAAAAATTCAACCCCATTTTAACAGTTACAATTCGTCCTTGCAGAATTGTGTACATCAAACCGTCCAGAGTCGCCTGCGTCACCGTTCATCTGCTACAGAACGGTAACGGACTTCCTCATACCGATTATGGAGTGCCTGCATCTGCTCATCCTCTCCTAAACCTGCGTTTTGCTCAATCTCCGCCGGCGATTCATAGGGAGCGGGGCGGTCTTTGCGGTGACTGCGAATAGTCTTTTTATACAACCGTTTTATCCTTGCCGCTTCGCTGTCATGCTCATGCCGCCGCAATATGAAAATTTTTTCCTTTTGATACTGCATTTCGTCAAGTTCTTCCACTTTATCACCATTTTCATCTATCTCTCTGCGAAAATCAGCAAATATCTGCCGTATCGCACGTATCACGGCATAGATCGCCAATACGACACACGCTGCACCGATTCCCCACATTACAATATTTACCACAATTGATGGCTCTGGTGCCGGCTCTGCATCATCAAATATCATCTGCACTGCCCCCATACCAGTTCCTGCACTTTCGAATTCTGATTCCTCAGCCCGCTCTATTGGTGGCAGTTTATATTCCTCCAACAAGTCCTTCAGATTAATGTAATGCCGGTTTCCTAACAGAAAAACTGCCGGAATCACCGCAATAAAAAGCAGCAGACAATACAGCAAAAGCATACCGCTGCTCACCGCATACAAACGCTTCCCAGAAATGCCGCTTGTTCGCTTATTGATACCACGATAACGCTCCGTCGTTTGAATATGCAGATAAAGCAATGTTGGAAACAAATATGCAATCATACTAAAAAAAGCCATATCGCACAAATATTTTCCACTAAAAACAAGCCCAATAACATAAACCACAACAAAATACCAAAGAGTCGACAGTGACGGCTTATCTAAAAGACTCTCCTCAAAGACTGCATAGGTACCCTCTTCCTTTTTCTGCCGTTCTATCCGCAGCCTGTTCTGAAAACGCGCCCCTACAATCAGTACCGTTTCTACTGTTATTGTAATACGATAACAAAGTATCACCAGATCCGACTCGCCTTGTAATGACCATATTGTCATAACAATACCAGTTATATACCATACAACGATTGTCAATATACTACAAATAATGAAATATCCTGCTAATGTTTTACTGCGCTCTGCTGCAATCCCTGTAACGACAATCGGCACCGCTATTAGCAGGCATTTCAAATAAAGCTGCACACTCCCTGTTGACTCATAAAAACCACCAACCAAAAAGATAATTGGCACTATCAGCACAAATATCATCGCAGCATGAAACCATTCTATTACTCGCAGCATCGTTCTCCCCTTTCCTTAGAAACTGCTAACCCAGTTCCCGAACAACAATCCGCAAATTTTCCCTGCTTTTTAAACTGGCATTTTCAGATCGTTGTTCCTCTCCGCGCCGAACAGGATAGATAATCAGCGTCTGCTTCTGCTCCACAACACTTTTAATTCTATCCCGCAGCAATTCATCCAAATTTTTCGTTATAAAGATAAGAAGCATATCTTCCGGCGGGCAAAATTGTTGAAACACGTTTTCCAACAACTGTGTAAAAGGAAATACTGTTTCCTGCGTACAATTTGTGATATCGCCTGCCGTCTGAAATTCCGCAAGCATCCGCTCTATCTGCACCAGCTTCCCTTTATGATTGGTCGGCGCAAGAAACGTATCAAATCCTTCCACCGTCCCGTTCATACAAAGTCCAACCTCAATACTCTGCCGCAGCAGCTTGCGCATTAAAGTGGCAGCAACCGCAATGCTTTCCTCTACTAAATCCTCCCGCCTTAAAATACCATTGTCCTCCACATCCAAGAAAATCATTGCTTTCTGTGACATTACGGAATCATATGTATTAACCATTAACGAACCCGTCTTTGCACTCGCTTTCCAATTTATCGTTTTCATAGGATCCTGCGCCGTATAACCGCGGATTGTACGAAACGCAAAAGGATCTTCATACAGCCGTTTTGCACACTGAATCGTCCCCAACATATGCTCACAAACGGTAATAATTTGTGACACATCCGTCATTTTAGGATAAACATAAATAAAAGTGCTTGCATCGTGCTTTCCACAATCCCCGTTTCCAATTGCCCGGCTAAAACGCTTCTTATATAATAATGAATAAGATGTAATATCCGCTTCTTTTATCTCATATCTGCCTCTTTTGGTACACGTCAGCGGTATTTCTCTTGTAATTTTCTGTCTGCCAAGCACCGAAAAAATATCTCTTTTATAAATATAATCGCTGACGCTTGCATTTTCCGTATGCGCAAAATCAAGCTCCTTCTTGGCATGAAACCCAACTTCCAGCACGGGAATCGGCATAGCCTTACGATTTTCAATCACCTCGAAAAGCTTTGTTGTTTCTCCGGCATAGAGTGCTTGCGTTTCAAACCAAAGCGTCACCGTAACGCGCCGATACCAATTCTGCCGATAATACCAATTCCATAACAATGTTACTGCCGCAATCCCTAACAATAAAACTATCATCATCTCTTTGTCCAATCCTCTGTCGGTACTGGAACACTGTCCAGCAGCCCTTGTATCACTACCGCTTTCTGTTCCTCCTGTATCTCCCCGATCAGTCGGTGTGCCATAACCGGAATCGCAACAGCCTTAATATCCTCCGGTACTACATAATCTCTGCCATTTACCAGCGCAAATCCCTGCGATGCACGCAGCAATGCCAGCGTTCCTCTAGGACTGACGCCTTGATTTACGATACTGCTCCCACCACCTGACACAAGTCCTCTATGACTTCGCGTTGCCTGCACCAATGCAACAATATAATCTCTAAGATCGGTATGTACCGAAACCTCACGGCAAGCTTGTTGAAGCTGCCGGATATCCTTATCTGTGCACACGGCTTCCAGCGTTGCCAGTGGTTCTTCCACAATAAATCGGTCAAGCATCTGCCGCTCCTGCGCACTGTCCAGCCCACCCATGCTGATTTTCATAATAAAGCGGTCAAGCTGCGCCTCCGGCAATGGAAAACATCCAATCGTTTCCACAGGATTCTGCGTTGCAATGACAAAAAATGGTGCCTCCAGCCTGCGTGTTACGCCATCCACAGTTACTTGCCCCTCCGCCATACACTCCAAAAGGCTAGACTGCGTGCGCGGCGTTGCGCGGTTTATCTCGTCCGCCAATAGAATATTGGTAAAAACAGGCCCTTGTTGAAACGTAAATGCATTTTGTTCTTGATTAAAAAATGACAATCCTGTCACATCACTTGGCAGCAAATCCGGCGTAAACTGAATGCGGTCAAACCGACAGCCCATTGACTTGGCAATTGACTTTGCAAGCACCGTTTTGCCAGTTCCTGGCACATCCTCGAGCAGCACATGCCCGCCTGCCGCTGCCGCAGCAAGCAGAAGACGCGTTACCTCACGCTTTCCAATTACAACACGCGCAGCATTTTCTTCTATTTTAGATAAAATATCATTCACTTGTGATTCCATTTTTTCACCTCTCTGTGTGCCTTGGCACACATATAAATCAATATTTGTAAGTTTGCTTTCACACGGATACTCTGTACCGCGTTAACGTGTCCGCGGTACTCTATATACCAATCAATATTTGCAAGTTTGCTTTCACACGGATACACCTGTATGCTCTGCACCATACAAATCAATCATTTCAACGTTAACTATCAACTATTCCTTCTATCCAGAACTTTTACACCAAAATACTACTTCTGCGATTCTTTATCTATTTTTTCCAGATGTTCACAAACCTGCGATAAATCGGCAAATTTTGCATACAAAAGCGTTTCTGTTTCCTTATCCGGCTTTTCCAATTCCAATCCGCTCCCCCGCGTAATCCCAAGCCTCGATAAACACCCGCTCTGTATCAAACATTAAGCCATCCATATCGAAAATTGCGTATTTGTTTTTCATATCTTCATTCCTCCCAACCGCAATCATAATACAATTATATCAGATTTCCTCCCTACTTTAAACTATTTTTCCGCCTTCATCCATTTTTCTGAGATACTACTGCGCCGCGCTTACGCAAATAAAAAAACGCGTTCATAATCTTCGTGTCCATTTCATACAATGTACAAATGATTTCAAAAGGAGAACCCTTTTCAGGACTATGAAAGATTATATCGAAGAAAGAGCTATCACCTTCGCTGCTTATATTATTGATAATAATGCTACTGTAAGACAAACTGCAAAGGCTTTCGGTATCAGCAAATCGACTGTACATAAAGATGTAACCTCTCGTCTAATGCAGGTAAATCCAACACTTGCCAAACAGACAAGGGCAGTCTTAGACATCAATAAATCGGAGCGACATATCCGCGGAGGACTTGCCACGCGTGAAAAATATCTGCACAAAAGCGATACAGCGGGCTGATATGCCCGCCTGCAGCGGCAGAAAAATAAAACAAATATTGAAGCCCCCTTCGGTTTATGGTAAGATAATTGCATTGAATCATAATTGGAGGTACTTTTATGTTAAGAAATAAAGATATACTGGAATTAAAACGACGCTTTAAAAAAGAGGCTTGCACCTTTACCAAACTCTGCGGCTGCTATGTTGACGCCAATAAAAATAAGGTGGTCAAGCTTGATGAAACGTTTTTAAATCTCGATGACGAAGAATTTTACAAATATTTAGAGATCGCCAAAAAAACGCTCTCGGGCACAATCGGCAACAACCTTTTAGAGCTGCATTTTACAAAAGAGGAAGAAGAATCTGGCTCAAAACAGCAATATTTATTAGGTCTGCGCGAAAGCGGTCTGCGCAATCCTGAACTGCTAGAGCATCTATACGATATGATTATTGAGCATTACGACTATGTGGGGAATTATTTGATTTTAGTTTTTCATGATGCTTACGATATTATTACCAAAACCAACGACGACTTAAAAATTGATGAATCAGAAGAAGTTTTCCAATACATATTGTGTGCTGTCTGCCCCGTAAATCTATCCAAACCGGGGCTTGGCTACCGTGAGGACGAACATCGTATCGGTGTGCGCATTCAGGATTGGGTCGTAGGCGTGCCTGACGTGGGCTTTCTATTTCCTTCTTTTATTGAACGTTCCAGCGATATTCATTCGCTGACTTACTATGTACGTGACGCCAAAGACTCTCACCCAGATTTTGTAGAGGCGGCGCTAGGCTGCGCTGCTAGGCGTACCGCCACAGAAGAACAAAATACTTTCAGCGGTATTGTAAAAACAGCACTTGCACCGATTATTGAGAAAAGTGATGAAATGTTATTGGATATTCAAGAAAGCCTAAACGATCTTGCCGAGGAGCACGACGCTGAAATGGAAGATTTAGTGCTTGTCGAACAGGAAGCACTTACCTTGACAACGGATATTATTAAGGATGTCTTAACCAAAAAAGAAATTCCTGACGCAGCTGTCACAATGATACAGTCGCAGTTTACTGAAGAATTTAGCGACAGACCACCCGCAGTCCGCAATCTTGTAGATGAAAAGGCACTGGAAAAAAATCAAAAAGCGAAAAAAGAAATAAAACTGTTGGAGGAGGTTGCTACATTAAAACAGGAATTAAAAGAAACCAAGCAAGAAAACCAAGAAATAACACAACAGATTGAAACGCTTGTCAATATGGAAACGCCTGTCAATTCCGACGGCAACGAGCAATGGTCTGAAATCTTCCTGCGCATGAAGCCGGACAAAGCCCAGCAAGTAAAATCACAAGTTATTGATGGACAGCGCTATCTTATGATTCCGCTAGACGAAACAGAACATATTAATCTGAATGGAGCAGCCGCAGAGCTGTAACTATACTGACGAGCGATTAGATTGTAACAGTTCAAATAACCCATTGAACGGTTACGTATCCAGCCATTGGAAATCGCTTCGCGATGGGCTGGATACCTCCAACCACTACATTTTATTACGGGGCTGTTACATTAGATTTTCCCTTCTGCTCAGCACGTATTGCCCGCTTATGCAATATGGGCTGCACAGAAATTGGATAATCTTAACGGTCGTCAGTATATACTCACGAGCGGTCAAATTTACCACATATTCACGATGCTTCCCGCTCGTGAGTTGGGTGAATTGGCAAATTTTAGCGTTCGCCAGTATATATTGCAAATGTCGTTATTTGATTGCTTGCGCACATTGCGAAAGCCTGCAAACTTGTTATAGCTTGCAGGTTTTTAAATTTTCCTTTCGTCAGTTTACGAATCCCTTATATTATAGCACCACCAAACGGAGAGTGTGGGATTCGAACCCACGTGCCCAAAATTATGGACAACTGCATTTCGAGTGCAGCTCGTTATGACCACTTCGATAACTCTCCTGATTTCTATATTTAAATCTATCCTTATCTTACATGATATTTGCCCTTATGTCAATAATCACTAAAACGAAATCCAATTTGCCCGTAACAGTTCAGATAACCCATTGAACTGTTACGTATCCAGCCATTGGAAATCGCTTCGCGATGGGCTGGATACCTCCAACCACTACATTTTATTACGGTCAGCACAGCAAATGCGCAGACCTACCTGAACTGTTACATTTGCCCTCTATTCTTGATACCGCATAGCAATACAAGTTTCACTATATTTTTGATAGAACATTTTTGAATCTGCATTGCGTTCCTCCATAAAATACAATTCATACATTAGACATACGAACGACCGTTAAGATTTTGTTACAGTTCAGCCTTGCCGAACTGTAACGCATCAAGACATGCAAAATCGCTTCGCGATGTCAAAGCCACATACTGTGTCTTGATGCATTTCAACCACTACACGTTCTTACGGACTTTGCAGCGTGGTGCAAAGTCCTAGGCTGAACTGTAACAAGATTTTCCAATTTCTGCACAGCCCGTATTGCATAAACGGGCAATATGTGTTGTGAAGAAAGGAAAATTTAATCGTTCGTGAGTATAATACAATATTACTTGCAGTTTCTAAGCGCTTAATTCCCCGCACTTTCATAAATTGTAAGCCCCTTTTGAAACAGCTTGTATGCAACAATCCATATCACCAGCGCAACTGCGCATTCTGCTCCGATTGTTCTCCATATATTTGCGTCAATTAAGAAATATGTCGACGGAATATATGCCACAAACGCAAAAGGCAAAATAGTCATTAATACCACTTGTATTGGTTTTGCGTAGATTTCTATTGGGTATTTCGCAAAGTCAGCGACTTCATATGCTGTTGTCATAATCGCTGAACTGTCTTTTAGCCAAAACGCAAATGAGGCTAAAATCAATTTTACAGAGGTATAAATAACCGCTCCTGCAATAACCGAAACAGCAAAAAACAAGACTCTTATGGGTGTGATTTCTACAGTTCCCTTAGAAACTGCCCAGCCAACTAACGCAAAACCAACCAATAGTTCTCCCAATGCGTCAAACTGTACTTTTTCACAGACAATTTGAAAAAATATATTCATTGGACGCAATATGTATTTGTCAAATGTTCCTTTTATCACCATCTGCCAGCCAACCATCCAGATATTATCCGTTAATAAATGATCCAATCCTCTTGGAATCTGGGCAAATCCGTAAATAAATAACATCTGTTCTAAATTCCATTCTTGCATGGAGGGTATCTGTTCAAAAACAAGATACAAAAAGGCTAATCCTGCCGCCTGCGAAATCAAAAAACCGCCTAATCCAATAAAAAAATCTACTTTCGACTGCATCATTGTTTTAACATATTGTATCACAAATATCCTGTACAAACTAAGATATCTTGCAACTTTTTTATCATCTGTCAGCCTCCTAAAATAACAATCCGCTTTTCTACTTTTTTCCATAAAAAGCTCCCTAAAAGATACAGTATTCCCACCCATAACACCTGTTTTCCAAGTTGAAATAACACCTGTAATCCAGAATATTTGCCTAGATAAATCATAACAGGAACATATGTTATGGCACTAAATGGAAGAAACGCAAATACCTTTTGCAAAATCTCTGGAAAAAAAGAAATCGGCATCAACTTTCCTGTCAAAAAGTTCAATACAGCGTTTTTAATAATATTCATGCCAAAAATATACGTTGTAACAAACGCAAGCATTCCAAAGCAATAGTCGAAAAATATAAAGATAAAAAAACTAAATACTATGCTGCACAAGGTTGCCACAATTGTAAGCGGATTGCTGACAGCCATACCCAGATATGCAGCTTTATAAATTTCCAGACCAATCCAAATAAATAAAGAAGGAACGACTGCACGATAGAGCATTACCCCCAGTGCCTGAAATACCAGCCGCATCCGATAATTTATCGGCTTTATCAGGCTCATAGCTACATTTCCATCAATAACATCGCTTCCGATTTCTGAGGAAATTCCAACCATAACCATATCCGATATCGTATACGACATAAAAACATAAAGAATCATTTCACTTCGTGTAAAACCACCAAGCTGATCCGACGCAGAACTTGCGTAAATTGCCATCCAAAGATAATAATAGATAAACATTCCCAAGAACTTGCGCAGAATAAAAAGATAGAATCTGCCTTTGTATACAAAATTAGATTTGATATAGTTCAAGGCAAACGGCCAATAAATCTTAAAAAATTTTCTCATAACGATACCCCTTGCTTTAGCACGCATACCAATCAATATTTGAAAGTTTACTTTCAAACTTGATTCCCCTTATTGCCTTGATAGATTCTTTTCACAATATCCGTTAATTCCGTTTCTTTTATCTGAACATCTTTAACATCGATCAATCCCGTAATCTTCGCAAATACTTCCGCAATGGTAAATTCTTTTTTGCTAAAGCATACTTGAACATTGCTTTCATTGATATGCATTTCTAATTTTCCGCCTAAGTTTTGCTGGCTTTCCATTTGCGTTTTTTCCATTTGAGTTTTTTCCACTTGCAGTTTTTCCATCTGCAATGCATTCGGGCGCTGTTTCCACTCAAACGAGATACTGCAGCTATCCCCATAATCCTTAATTAGTTGATTTAATGTAGCGTCGTATATCTTTTTTCCAGTGTCAATAATAATAATCCGCTGACATAATTCTTCAATATCATTCAGGTCATGTGTCGTTAAAATAACAGTTGTATTGTATTTCTGGTTAATCTCCCGAATTGCCTGACGAATCCTGTCTTTTACCACGACATCCAGCCCGATTGTCGGCTCGTCCAGATACAATACTTTAGGATTATGCAGCAAAGCCGCCGCCAAATCTGCACGCATTCTCTGCCCCAGCGACAACGTTCTTACCGTGCTATGCATAAAATCCTGTAAGTTTAAAACCTCTTGGAAAAAAGCCATCCGTTCCGCAAAATCTTGATCGCTTACCTCATAAATTTCTTTTAATACCGTGTAGGTTTCGCCTAAAGGCAAGTCCCACCAAAGCTGCGTCCGCTGTCCAAACACAACACCAATATTTTTTGCATTCTTTTTTCGTTCCTTGTAGGGCTCTAATCCGTTGACAAGACATGAACCAGAAGTGGGTGTAAGAATTCCAGACATCATTTTAATTGTAGTCGATTTACCCGCGCCGTTGCTGCCGATATAGCCGACCATTTCCCCTTCTTTTATGGCAAACGAAACATTATCCACTGCGGTTTTCCTAATTTTTTCCTTAGAAAAAAGACTTTTTACTGCACCCTTAAATCCAGGATAATGCTTCGCTGTCATAAATTCCTTACGTACATTTTTAAGCTCTATTAGATTTTCGCTCATCTTATAATACTCCTAAAAAGTTTTATATAGAATATCATAATATATTTGTATTTGCAAGAAAAAAATGCACAATTTTTATAGTTACCCCTAACTACCACCAATACCATTCCGATTCTACTGCCCGCTGCGCCGCCGCCATAAAAAAAGCAAAAAATGTCAGCACAAATACAAGAAAAATTCCTGCTTTATCGTATACAATCTGCACACCCTTCTGTGCATTTGCAAGCAGTATCTCCACCCCCAGCGAAATAAAAATCACAGGCCAAAAACGATAAATCCACATTGCATCCATACCACTCCAAAATATCCGTACAAAGTACAATATTCCAATTGCAAGCATGGTAATACCAAGTGTCAGCGTACCAACTCTATGCGTCATGGTTTTCATCTCCTTTCGCTTCCTCTTTCTCCATCTGCAAATCCAGTTCTTTCTTCTTTCCACGAATCAGATATACTCCAAAGTAAATCATTAACAGCGAAACAACCAACTGCGGCACACAATATGTGATTTGATTCCATAACCTCCAAGGAAAATTCAGTATTCTTAAAAAATCCCAAACAATATCCACCGCCAAATTCCATAACATAATTGCTCCAATTACAATCAAAACCCATGCTGCGATTTTCTGCCCCTTAGCGCGGTCAACATTGCTCAAAAACTTGTAATCCTTCCAATCAAACAGCGGATTATCCTCCTGCGCATAGAAATCCTCATCGCTCATACTTGCTAAATTATGCACATGAAAAAAAGAATAAAACCATATAATGGGCAGCGGAAAGAAAAAAAACACCATATTCATTGCTATAGCTACGGCAATTATCCCAGCAAACACAGCCATTAATGTAACACCTTGTTTCATAAATCCCATATACATTTCTCCGGCACCGGGAATAAAAGACCATAAAAACCGGAAAAAACCATTTTTTTTACTTACCATACAGAACCTCCTAAAAATCCCTCCATTTTTTGTTCTAACTCCTGCAATATATTGGATATCTGCCAATTATTACTTGGTATTTCCTCTCCATCCCAATATGCATCACGTTCCTTATATTTGTCTTCCTCTCGATGCAGCCATTTGCTTTCCCAGTTATTATATTTGTTGAAACGCATCTGTGCCTGCAATGTCGGCTGATTCACAAATGCAAACAAAAAAACTGCAACTGCAACTGCTGCCGCTGTCCTAAAACTATACACAATCAGTTCTTTTTTGGCTTGTGCCTGTGTTATCCGTTTTTGCTGAAATGGTTTTACTTGTGTATTTTGTATTTGTATCTGCTGGCTTTTTTCTAATATTTCATCCCTTAACCGTGTCGGCGCCCGCAGCATTTCATGTTGTTCTACCTGCTGTATGAAAAGTTCCAATTCGTAATCTGTCAATTTATCCATTTTCCACCTGCTCCTTTCCCAAGCTGCGCTGCTTGTTGTTTTTGTAACCTGCCATATTTCCTATACAGATTCAGATAGTAAATCCTTCCCCATCTGCGCTGCTTGTTGTTTTTGTAACCTGCCATATTTCCTATACAGATTCAGATAGTAAATCCTTCCCCATCTGCGCTGCTTGTTGTTTTTGTAACCTGCCATATTTCCTATACAGATCCAGATAGTACACCCTTCCCCATCTGCACTGCTTGTTGTTTTTGTAACCTGCCATATTTCCTATACAGATCCAGATAGTAAATCCTTCCCCATCTGCACTGCTTGTTGTTTTTGTAACCCTCCATAAATCATTACGTATTCAACTACCTGCATTTAGGAATTGCAGAAAAATAAGTGCTCCGATTGCGCAGGATATTTCTTCAAGATTGTAGGAGAAAAAACGTAAGCGCAGCGGGCTACAGCGAGGCTTTTTCTCCTGCAAGACTGGAGAAATAGACAAGCAAGATGTGTCACTTATTTTTCTACAGTTCCTTACCCTTTTAACATCGTTATTTTACGCTTTCCGGCGCTATACAGTTTTTTCAGCATTGCTTTGGCACGGTATACCTGCGTCTGCACGGTTTTTTCATTTCTATCCAGTTCCTTTGCAATCTCTCCAACACTCATTTCCTGATAGAAATACTTTTCTGCAATCTGGTTATACGGCGGTTTTAACTGTTCACAGCAGCTTTTCAACTCCTCCATAACAAAATTCTGTAAACAAGCTGATTCACATAAATTATCATCCTCCTGCCCTTGCGGTTGAATCATAAAAAAATCCTCCTGCGTCGGTACTTCCCCTTTTACACTTCTCTTTTGAAAATCCAAACATTTATTCACTGCAATCCGTGCAAGCCAAGCCTTTTCATTTTTTCCGTCAAAGTGCGAAAAGTTCTTATAAGCAGATAAAAATGTATCCTGTGTTAAATCTTCCGCATCAAAATAATTGCTTGTATATTTATAGCAGATACTAAAGATTAGATTTTGATACGATTCTATTAAAGATACTAAATACTCTTGGTCACTGATTTTATCCGCCTCCTTTCGCTGTGAAAGCCTGCCGCCAAAACAAACCCTCAAAATTTTACATGGAGCATTAAAATTACCTTAGGAACTGTTCAAAAATAACTTTTAATACCGCTTGTCTTTTTCTCCGATAGCACCACTCAAAAATCAATTACATAGCCCGCTATGCACCTGATTTTTAAGTGGCACTCTTGAAGAAAAATCCTACGTGTTATTTAAAAGTTATTTATTAAGAGTTCCTTAGAAACTGCAAAACCTCGACAGAATCCGCTCTGCCTGCATTTTTGATCTACACGCTCGAAGAGATATCCTGCGCAATATTGTCATGTTATTTTTTACAGTTCCTTATATTAATTAAAACGAATAACTGCTAACTTTTACTTCAATTTTTTATATAATTTATTAAAAATATTTGTGTTTCCCAATAAATACAAACTTTGCTCGCATATTGCAACTGCTGGGTGCACCATTGTATCGTGTTTTATATAGAAAGCGGCGATATATTTTGATAAAATAAATTTATTATAGGACGGCAGACCGAAACTATAATCAATTTATACTTACGAGTGATAAATTTTACTATATCGCTCAAAATACTTACGCTCGTGAGTCGGCATCATTGGCAGATTTAAGCGCCTGCCAATATATATTGAAAACAAGGAGGAGAATACGATATGGAATTTTCAGAAAAATTATTTACATTAAGAAAAGCAAATGATCTAACACAGGAACAGCTTGCAGAGAAACTTGAAGTATCAAGACAATCTATTTCAAAATGGGAAAGCGGACAGGCAAATCCAGAATTGGACAAAATAGTAGCCTTAAGTGCCATCTTCAATGTTACAACCGACTATCTGTTAAAGTCTTCGTATATTGATGATATCTCCGTGAAAACAGAAATACTGGAAAAACAGCAACAGGCAATGTTAGCGAAAGTACAAAAACAACAAAATATATTTTGGTGTATTTTGTATTCAGGTGCAGTATATTTACTATTTCTTGCGATATATTTTATTGAGCATTTTTATTTTCGTATCGGGAATCCATCCGTTGTTTTTGCAGGATTTCTGATTGCTACTGTTATCGTTATTTTTATATGCGCTAAAGAATTGAAACAGAATAAATAGGCTAATCTGCATTTATTTACGTATTCAATTATTCTGGAAAGTTTGGTGAGAAAGAACAAAGTTACTTTCACACCCAATGTCATTTACTTAAGCAGATTTCTGTTAAAAATGGGGCATTAGTATTACCTTATCCCATTAAGTTGACAGGATATAGGGCAATTCATATTGCTCTGAACCGCAGCGAAACCTTAAGTAAATGACATTGGGTGTGAATTGTAACAGAACAAATTATCAAGATGATTCAAAGATGAA
>ERZ778516.483-NODE-483-length-33335-cov-6.017578_pt1 | contig 33335 bp, 17 predicted proteins | sample MGYA00510342_ERZ778516 | MGnify/ENA primary metagenome ERZ778516 (study PRJEB29527, sample SAMN07138961) | mouse gut metagenome | material: feces | host: mouse | place: China:Nanjing | collected 2016-01-25 ... | reverse complement strand
CCGTTACCTGCGAAGTAACGGATTTTTTTAACAAAAAGCATTGTGGGAAAAGGAATGCCGGAAATGAGAAATTATTCACTTTTTATTTTTTTAAATTTATAAATTTAAAGTTTTTCAATTATGAACAAAAAGTTTCTAAATGTGATTCTGTTTAGTGCCTTGATGGTAGGCTCGGCAGGAACATTTGTTTCTTGTAAGGACTATGATGATGACATCAATGGCTTGCAAGAGCAAATCGATGCAAACAAAAAACAGATTGATGACATCCTTGCCGCAATCAATGGCAAGAAGTTTATTGAAAGCTACACTCCTGTGGAAGGAGGTTACTTGCTGACTTTTGCCGGCGGCGAAACCTTGACCATCAAGAATGGTGCCCAAGGTGCTCAAGGCGAGAAAGGTGACCAAGGTCTTCAGGGTATTCAAGGCCCGAAGGGTGAAACCGGGGCTACAATCGTTCCGAAGTTCAAGGTGGATGCCGAAAACTACTGGATGATCAGTGTGGACGAAGGCGAAACCTATGAGTATGTATTGAACGATGCCGGTCAGAAAATCAAGGCAAAAGGCGCGGACGGTACCAACGTAGATGTTGAAGAAGTTGTCGGCAACTATGTGAAGGTAGACGAAGAAGGCTATATCTGCATTGGCGAATATAGAACTTCATTCAAATACAATGTGAATATTCCGTCCATGATCTACAATGAAAAGGATGGAACTATGCAGGTTACAATCGACGGCCAGTCGTATACCTTGCTGATGGAAGGTTCTGCTTTCAACGGCTTGCAAACTATCGTATACAGAAAACAAGCTGCAGATGACAATAATGACTACGCTGTAGCCTACCAGTTGTATTATCCACAAGACGAAACAGATACGGATACTTTGTTTGCTGCAGTTCCTGCAAAGGCTTCTTTCAAAGTATATCCTTCTAAATTCTCAAAGAGCGATGCAGAACTCTTCTTCTCTGAAACTTATCAGACAAGAGCAGCAGAATTGCCGAAACTATCTGTTTTGGATTGGGATTTTGACAAGGAACAAGAAGGAGTTATTTGGGTAAAGATGGCTCCTGAAAATTTAGTTCCGAATTATAGCTATGCTACTTCTTTGGATGTTAAGATGTACGGACAATATGTTTCTGCATCAGACTACTTCAATGTGAAGTCTCAATATGCTTCTGCTCGTGATATACATAATGTACGCGTAAATGCAGAAGATGAAATTATGTATTCTCAACAGATGCATAGTTCAAATTCTTGGGGTAACGTCAAATTTATGAATCAAAACGATAACGATTATTCTTACAAAGTCGGAAGTTTTGATTATAAAGGAACATTCAATTTGAATGACTCCATTGATGTTGCCTTGAATTTGAATGACGGTGTACTGCTTGCTGATGCAGACATTCAATACGAACAGAAGTTTGAATTGATTGATGAGAACGCAGACATGGATTTGTGGGGTGTAACAGTCAAGAAAGGTATCTTTGATGCAGAAAAGGTTGCCAAAGAAGGTATCCTGGCCGTTAAGGAAGAGTTGCAGCCGTCAGCTATCAATGAGTATGCCGTAGTTAAGGTTACTACTACCGTTAAGTCACAGGTTAAGGATGTACACGATTTGGTTATTTACAACTATGTACTTGTACAAGCTATACGTCCTGAAGTAGAACAAAGTGTTGAGACTATCCAGTTGTCTCCGCTGGGCGATGCTACATTCAATTTGGGCTATAAGACAAGCACACAGATTGTGAAGCTGGATGTTCGTGCATTCGAAACTGCTATCGGTGGCCGTGACATTCTGACTAGCAATTTTGGTTCTAGCATGGTTTGGCCTCTGCACAAAGCTGTGTACAATGAATCAAAAGAATTGACTGGATATGAGCTAGCATTCGACAGACCTGCCAATCGTCCTAATAGCGAAACATGGTCTGTAAATGTTCCTGTCAATCCAGGCGAAGCATTCGTATGGTTCAAGAAAGCTCAGGGCAATGCAACCGACTCATTGTTCTTGTTCATCGGTCCTAAGACTAAAGTTGAGAAGAATACGTTCTATCTAATGTGGGGAAATGTTAAACACAATGGAATTTACACTCCGTATGCCGTAGAAAACCGGATTGATAACAAGTTCTTCATCACTACTATCAATGACCTTGCCGTGACTCGCAGCTTCGATGCTACTGTCAAAGAAGAATACAGCGCACAAACCATCATCGGTAAGTGGAATGCTGACAAGACCCTATATACTCTGGAATCTAACAGCTTCTCTGATATGTACATTATCAAACCGGCTGACGCAGTTGCCAAGTATAAGCTGGATGCCAACAAGCAGAATGCTTATGTGAAAGAACTGATGAAGAATGGTCAACTTACATTTGACAATAACACTTACACCGTTAAGTTTGAGCCGAGCGTAGACGTAGCCAAGGTTAAGGAACTGAAGATTGACATTTATGATACTGAAGTTCATAAAGACAATTTCTACAGAACCGACACATGGACAGTGAAGAGCCCGCTGCAAGACTTCAAGAATACTGCAAACTTGGGCAAGCATTACGATCCTACTTTGGCCAAGGGTACAGTCATCAAGTTCCAGGAACTCGCTGCAACTGCATGGAAAAACCTGGTACTGAAAGATTATATCGATCAGACTATTGTCAGCTACAAGAACAAGCAATTGACAGAAGCAGCCAATGCAGAAGGACTGTATAGAACTAAAGGAACATCTACCGGTCTGAAGTTCACGACTAACACCGAAGGCTGGACTATCAATGAAAACAATGAACTTGTATGCACCATTGACCCGACCGGTACAGTTTATACCAAGACTGTAACAGTGACAGTATCTTACAAGCACGACTGGGGCACAACATCATTCAACTTCACAATCGAGGTTATCAGAGACGTTAAACCCTAATTGACGGACAACGTACCTTCCACAATAGTGGAAGGACACTTATAAGGCGAGGCCATCTCAACATAAAAGTTGAGATGGCCTCTCTTTTTCAGCTTCCCTAAGATACAAAAAACAGGTTTTCACCTCCTCACAAGCTTCACCCTTCAAGCTTTCTCCCTATCCCACAGTCACTTCCGGTGAAACTTCTTTCCTTCTTCACCTAATGCTCAGGGCTGTTTCATCTAAGGAAGCAAAGAGAGTGGTGCTGATGTATTCATTAGCGTGCTCATGCAGACTCCACATATAAGTGACCGACCCGGGTTGTTCAATCGAACGACACCGGTTGTTCAATCGAACGACACCGGTTGTTCAATCGAACGACACTGGTTGTTCAATCGAACGACCGTAGTCGTTCACTTGTAAAAAGACGGCTCCGGCCGAAATACGTAAGGCTATTTACACAATACACCCGGCTGTTTCATAGCGGAACAACCGGGTGCATCATACACATATCACAGACTCTCTCTTAGAAGAGATAAGCCGCAGAAACCTGCCAAGTCTTGTTCTTGGCACCGAAAGCCTTACCGGCCTCCGTCCACGTAAACGAGTCGCCCATCGGCAGCTGATAGGTAACCCCGACCTGGAGATGCTTCAGCAGCTTCACGCCGGCTCCCAAGTTAAGCGCCACCTGCGACTTCTTGCGGTCGATGTTGTCTTTCTTCTTGAAATCGAAGAAGAAATCGGGACCGGCAGCCACATAGATTCCCAACAGGCTACCCAGCCCGATGGTATACTTCAGGTTGACGGGTACTTCCATACCGGTCTGCTTCACTTCGTCCTTGCCGCGCTGGGAGAAGAGCAAGGCACCGTCGATGCCCAGGCCTACAATGGGGATGGTCAATTCGGCCATCGGACCGATGAAGAAACCGGCGGAATTGTCCTTGTTTCCCTTATATCCGCCATCCCAGTCAATCTTCGTCATATTCACACCGCCTTTGACACCCCACTTCAACAGTTGGGCCTGTGCGGGCATAGCCATGAACATACAGCACGCGGCTATCACGAAAGCACTAAAAAACTTTTTCATAATTCATTGTGTTTAATATTATGGGACAAATATATGCAAAATCCTCCTAAAGGAACAATATCCACAAAAAATTGTTCGACAGCAGCGCACGGCTCGTTCATTTAGAGGAGTTAGAAGAAGTTATCTCCCTTCGGGCTCAGAAGTTAAAGGGAGTTATCAGCCGACAAGTCGGCTCAGGAGTTAAAGCCGATACTCCCGTGACTCCTTTAAACGAAAAAAAACGTGCTCATAACCAGCAAAAAGATAGGAAGCATGCACTGTATTTCCATTAATTTTCCCATCTTTGCGCTCGAAGCATTCATTTCTCCCTTAAACGACATCTATTATGAAAAGAAAAACAAACGGACGGAAAGAACCTCTCAACAGGCTCCGCAACAAGTGCCAAACAATTACAAAACGATTTTATATATGCTATATACTATTATTTTGCCTGCTCCCGGCCGTTTCGGGCATGTCGCCCGTTCAGGGTCTGCTGGAAAGAGTGGTGCCGGGCTCTTCGGGCAAGTTCGTCATAGAACAGAAATCCACCGCGGGCGAAGATTTCTTTGAACTGGACCAGCAGGGAGAAAAGGTAGTCATCCGCGGAAACAACCCAATCAGCATTGCCGTAGGGCTGAACTGGTACCTGAAGTATCATGCAGGCATCCATCTGTCGTGGAACAACATGATTGCCAAGCTTCCCGATGCGCTGCCTCCCGTGCTGCACAGAGAAAGGCACGAAACGGCCTCCGCCTATCGTTATGACTTCAACTATTGTACCTTCTCTTATACCATGGCTTTTTGGGATTGGGCACGTTGGGAACAAGAGCTCGACTGGATGGCACTGCACGGCATCAACCTGTCGCTGGCCCTGGTGGGCACAGATGCCGTCTGGCGCAACGTACTTTTCAGGCTGGGATATTCCAAAGAAGAAGTTAACGAGTTCGTGGCTGGTCCCGCCTTCCAGGCCTGGTGGCTGATGAACAACCTGGAGGGATGGGGCGGACCGAACACCGACTCATGGTATGAAGGCCGCATCGCACTGCAAAAGAAAATCCTGAAACGCATGCGTGAGTATGGCATCCACCCCGTATTGCCGGGATATTCGGGCATGCTCCCCCACAATGCCAAGGAGAAACTGGGAGTGAACGTGGCCGACCCGGGCAAGTGGTGCGGCTACAACCGCCCGGCCTTCCTGCAACCCACCGATGCCCGTTTCCAGGAGATAGCCGACCTGTATTATAAAGAGATGAACCGCCTGTTCGGCAAAGCCGACTTCTACAGCATGGACCCGTTCCACGAAGGCGGCAACGTGGCGGGAGTGGACCTGGACGCCGCCGGAAAAGCCATCTGGCAGGCAATGAAAAAGAACAGCCGGAACGCTGCCTGGGTGATTCAGGCATGGGGCGCCAATCCGCGGTCTGCAATGATACGCAACCTGCCGGAAGGAGACATGCTGGTGCTGGACCTTTACTCCGAAAGCCGTCCGCAATGGGGCGACCCCGAATCGTCCTGGTACCGGAAGAACGGATTCGACGGGCACCAATGGCTCTATTGCATGCTGCTGAACTATGGCGGCAACGTGGGCCTGCACGGAAAGATGCAACACGTGATCGACGGATACTACAAAGCTGCCGGAAGCCCCTTCGGGAAGAGCCTGAAAGGTGTGGGAATGACGATGGAAGGCTCGGAGAACAATCCCGTCATGTACGAGCTGCTTTGCGAATTGCCCTGGCGGTCGTCCGCATTCTCCAAGGACGAGTGGCTGAAGGGATACATAGCCGCCCGTTACGGCAAGTGCACACCACGGCTGTGGGAGGCGTGGGTGTTGCTGGGAAACTCCATATACAATTGCCCTCCGCGCTCTACCCAGCAAGGCACACACGAATCCATCTTCTGCACCCGCCCTTCGCTCGAAGCTTATCAGGCTTCCTCGTGGTCGGAAATGTCCGACTACTACCGCCCGCACGACGTGATTCGCGCCGCCGCCCTGCTGCTGGAAGAAGCCGAAGAGTTGAAGGGAAACAACAACTTCGAGTACGACTTGATTGACATCACCCGCCAGGCCGTGGCGGAAAAAGGACGTCTGATTTACAAAGTCATCCGGGCGGCCTACGAAGCACAAGACAAGCCGCTGCTCCGACAGGCTTCCGACCGTTTCCTCAGGCTACTTCTGCTGCAAGACCGCCTGCTTGCCACCCGTCACGAATTCAAGGTAGGTAGCTGGATAGAACAAGCGCGCCGCCTGGGCAGCACACCGGCTGAAAAAGAGTGGCTGGAGTGGAACGCCCGGGTGCAAATCACCACCTGGGGCAACCGCCAGGCTGCCGACGGGGGAGGCCTGCACGACTATGCCCATAAAGAGTGGAACGGCCTGCTGAAAGACTTCTACTATCTGCGCTGGAAAACCTGGCTCGACCGTCTGAACCTCCTGCCCGACCACGACCCCGCCGCCGACATAGACTATTATTCACTGGAGGAACCATGGACCTTGCAGCATGCCCCCTACCCTTCCGTCAAGGAAGGAGATTGCGTGGAAACAGCCAAAGCCGTGCAGCGCCTCTTGTCGGAAGAAACCGAAAATATCCGATAATCCTTAACCCAAACATACACTACAAATGAAATTGAACAAAATAGCATGCCTCTTCCTCGTCGTGGCAAGCTGCCTGAGCTGCCCGAACAGACTGAACAGTGCCGAACGTATCTATGACCTTGCCCGGATGGGGCTGAAACCCGACAGCCGGAAAAATGCCAGCCCCATACTGCAACGGGTCGTCAACCGCATCAAGGCCGAATGCAGTCCGGAAGACAGCATCGTACTGCGCTTTGCCAAGGGAAAGTATTTCTTCCATGAAGCAGGTGCCGCTACCCGCACCTACTACATCTCCAATCACGACCAGACCAACCCCAAGAAAGTGGGGATTGAACTGGAAGGCTTCAGGCACTTTACGCTGGAAGGCAACGGCGCCGAACTCATCTTCCACGGACGGATGCTCCCATTGGCACTGCTCCACTCCGCCCACTGCACCCTGCGCAATTTCAGTATCGACTTTGCCAATCCGCACATCACCCAGATTCGAGTGACAGAGAACAACGCCGGGCAGGGCATCACGTTCATGCCCGCCCCGTGGGTGAAGTGGCGCGTCTCCAAGGACTCGCTGTTCGAGGCCTACGGCGAGGGATGGCGTACACGCCCCACTTCGGGCATTGCCTTTGAAGAAGAAAAACGCCACATCGTCTACAACACCAGCGACCTCTACATGCAGACCAAAGGAGTGACCGCCACCCCGGCAGGCACCCTCACCGCCCCGCACTGGAAAGACAGCCGCCTCATACCGGGCACCGTGGTGGCCATGCGCACCTGGCACCGCCCCGCTCCCGGCATTTTTCTCCACCGGAACCTCAATACCGTGCTCGAGAATATAAAGGTGCATTATGCCGAAGGCATGGGACTGCTTGCCCAACTGTGCGAGAACATCACCCTCGATGCTTTCGGCGTCTGCCTGAAAGGAGCGGACGACCCGCGCTACTTCACCACCCAGGCCGACGCCACCCACTTCTCGGGCTGCAAAGGAAAAATCATCTCCTGCAACGGCCTATACGAAGGAATGATGGACGATGCCATCAACGTGCACGGCACTTACCTGAAGGTGGTAAACCGGATTGACGACCATACCCTCGTCGGACGATACATGCACGACCAGTCGTGGGGATTTGAATGGGGAGAACCGGGCGACAGCATCCAGTTTATCCGTTCCGCCACCATGGACATAATAGGGAAAACCAACCGGATAACCGGCATTTCTCCCACAGACAGGCAGGAAACGGCGGGAGTACGCGAGTTCAGGATTACTTTCCGCGACCCCATCGACCCGCAAATCTGCGAACAAGAAGGCTACGGCATCGAAAACCTCACCTGGACACCCGAAGTGGAATTCAAAGGAAACATCATCCGCAACAACCGGGCACGGGGTGCCTTGTTCAGTACTCCGCAAAGGGTAATCGTAGAAAACAATCTGTTCGACCATACTTCGGGAACAGCCATCCTCCTGTGCGGCGATTGCAACGGATGGTACGAGACAGGAGCCTGCCGCAACGTCGTCATCCGCAAGAACCGCTTCGTCAATGCGCTGACCAGCCAGTTCCAGTTCACCAACGCCATCATCTCCATCTATCCCGAAATACCCGATTTGGAGGGACAGCGGCAATACTTCCACGGAGGCAAGGAAGGCAGCATCCTTATCGAAGAGAATGAATTCGACACCTTCGACGCCCCCATCCTCTATGCCAAATCGGTGGACGGACTGACATTCCGGCACAACATCCTCAAAAAGAACAACGAATACAAGCCTTTCCACTGGAACCGGAGCCGCTTCCTGCTGGAGAAGACAAACCGGGTGAAAATAATGGAATAACACCCCGAACGTGAAGAGCTTATGATAGAAATCAGAAAGACGCGACCTGCGGAAACAGAACTCCTGATGGACATCTTCGAGCAGGCAAAGCGCATCATGCGAAAAGACGGGAACATGAAACAATGGACGGGCAACTATCCCTCCCGCAAACTCGTCGCGACCGACATCGAACAAGGCAACAGCTACGTGTGCATTGACGACAACGGAGAAATCATCGGAACTTTTGCCTTCACCCGCGGAAACGACCCCACATATTCGCATATCTACGAAGGCGAATGGCTGGAAGACACGCTTCCATATGGCGTCATCCACCGGCTGGCAAGCACAGAACACAGCAAAGGAGTGGCCAACGCCTGCCTGCAATGGTGCTACGCGCAGCTTCCCAATCTGCGTGCAGATACCCATCGCGACAATCATATCCTTCAGCATATACTGAAGAAACACGGATTTCAATATTGCGGTATCATCTTTCTGGCCAATGGAGACGAACGGCTGGCGTACCAGAAAACAGAACAATAACTACTAAAAACATTTGGATATAGTTGCCGTCAAATTCCGTGACGCCGGCCATGACACAAAAGCGCCGCCAATCAGGACGATTGGCGGCGAGATGACACGTCTATTGGGGTTTACTACCATAAGGACGTAAATTTCTTTTTCAAGCTGTCCACTCCCATTCCCGTAAAATAATCTTCTATAAAGTCCCAGCGCTGTTCATCGGTCAACTTATCCGTCCCGAAGAAAAAGGAGAACAAGTCTATCTGCTCCTGGAATATCTGCTCGTTGGTGTCCAGAATCAGGTTGCGGTAATCGCCACGAAACGCAAGCTCCTGCAGGATTCCGGGGTCATTGAAACGGACGAATACGCAAGGCGTGCCGCCGCCCTCCACGCTGAACGATAGGCAGTCGAGCATGGAAAGCAGATTAAGGAGCATGTTCAAATCGGAGAAAGGCGTGCAATAAAACAGCAGACGTTTTCCTTTATTGCCCACTATACGTTGGCCGAACAGTTTCTGATAGCGCGACAGAAGCAAATCAAAGCCTTTGGTCACGGTAAAGGAAAGTTCATTGGAATCCTTCTTTTTCACGCTGCTAATGTAGCTTACGCTACGGCCTTCCTCCGTGCGGCTCTCGAGCAGGGAACCGATAAAGCGCTTGGCAGAGCGCACGTCCATGCCGTGCTCGGCAAAGACAGCCCGCAGCTCTTCTTCATCAAAACGTCCTTTCGACTTTATCAATGCTGTTTTCAGCATCGCCGTCAGGCTCTTGAACAAGGCATCCATCCGCTCACGGATGACAGCGGCATCTTCCTTCAACAGTACCTCATGCTTGCCTACGGACACGGCACGGGCCCCTTCCCACAACGTTCCATTATTCAGTTTCTGCTTGAATTCCTTGTAGCCAAGCTCCGGGAAACGCTCTTCCCAAAGCGCTTCCAGACGTGCGGCGTAAACCCCGTCCTCCCCTTCTACCTTTGTCAGATAGCCCCGGAATTCACGGGCAAAGACATCACCTGTCTTGTCCTGGACATATCCTTCTGTCAGCAGATTCTTGGGGCTGATTTCAAGCAGATGCTTTCCATGACGCTGCATCAAGTCGTCTTCCAGCCAAAGCAAGGCGGTCTTGATGAGCTGTCCCAGCTCCGCTTCATATTCCAGCTTGTGCCTTGTACGCGGCAGCTTCACCACAAACTCGAAATCGGACAACGACACCATCATTTCCGGCTTCTCCCCTTTCATGCGATACACCTCCATGAGCTTTCTCAGGATAAGCACCAACTGCTCCTGGGCGATGTTCCCCGTCTGATGCAGACGCTTCATATAATAGAAGTCACGTTCATGGTAGTCGGTAGCGGCAATGCCGCGTATCTCCGCATCACGCGCGGCACGCCCTATCTCCTGGATATAGTCGACAAACGTACTGGATGGCGCTACATGGTACACGCGGTCTATGTCACTGATGTCCACTCCCATGCCAAAGGCTTTGGTGGCCACAATCAGTTTCTTGGTTCCTTCCTTGAACTCCTGCACAATGGCAGCTTTCTGTTCCTTCTCCTTCTTGCCATAATAGGAAGCCACCAGACGCCAGTCCGCAGGCTTCACCCACGTCTTCAGCCGCATGTCAATGCCACCGGCAAAAGGATAATAGAGCAATGACTTATGGCCGTCCAGGAAATCTTCGATACGCGCGGCAATCACGCGTTGCTTTGCCTTGTCGTATGTCTCTCCGGCTTCTATCTCCATCTGACGGATGTCAAAGCCTATATTCCGACGCTTCACCGTACCCACATAAAGCACGCAAGGCTCCATCTGCAGGGAACGGATTGTCTCGAATATCATGTCGTTGCCCCCTTTCGGATTCCAGACCGCCGTGGCCGTCAACGCAAACAACGGAAAACCATAGCCGAGCGTCTGTTTCAAAGCAGTCAGGTAGCGCCCCAGGAACCAATAGTCCACGCGGAACTCCTTGCCCCATGTCGTTACCGTATGCGCCTCGTCGACCACCACCAGACCGATGCGGCGTTCGCCTACAAAATGCTTGATGTCGTAAGAAAGAAGCAATTCCGGCGAGAGATAGAACAAATCAATCTCGCCCTCGCGCACCTGCCGGTAAACCTCCTTTTTCTGTTCCGGCGACAAATCGGACGAGGCGTATGCCACGCGCGTATACCCCAGCTCTTGCAGACTTTCCACCTGGTCTACAATCAACGCCTTCAAAGGAGAGACTACGATTGTAAGCAGATTATACTCCTTCCCCAGATAGATGGCAGGAAGCTGGAACAACAAGGATTTTCCAGAACCGGTAGGAGCGGTCAACAAAATATTATCTACCTGCGCTTCACCTTTCCAGGCTTTCTCAGCCTCCAGTATGACGTTCTCTATCAGCTGTCCCTGCGAAATGCAGAGTTTCTCTTTTCCTTTGAACAAGTTATCGTAAATCTCAAGATTACGAAACTGTTCGTAGCCGTAAGTCTCCTTCAAAATCGTGTTTACGGTTTCGCGGCAGTTTTCAGGCAGATGCCTTTCCTTCAAATCCGGTAACCGGCGTGTTGTTGCTTCTTGTACATCCATCATTATTATAGGGGGGTATTAAAAAAAAAGAAGTAATTCTTCAACCATAGTTATCGGTTTTGGAATTACTTCTTCCTATGTTTCAAAATATTACCAGACATACCGGTAAGTTTTTTCTTTTAAAGCGTATCAATATTCCTCCTCGTTGAAGAAAAAGTCCTCTTTACTGGGATAATCGGGCCAAATATCTTCTATGCTTTCATAAATCTCGCCTTCATCTTCCATTTCCTGCAGATTCTCAATCACTTCAAGCGGAGCACCCGAACGCATGGCATAATCTATCAATTCATCCTTGGTTGCCGGCCAAGGGGCATCTTCCAATTTAGACGCCAATTCCAATGTCCAATACATAGTCTCTAGTATTAAAATGGTATATATTAAGTCCTACTTTTATTTTTTGGCAAAAGTATAACAATTTATTTCACATGCAACTATTATTCCAAAATATTTCATCTTTTTTGTCGTCTCGATTCATTTTACGAGAAAGGACGAACAAATAATCAGACAAACGATTCACGTAAGCCAGTAATTCCGAAGATATTTCCACTTGTTCGGCCAAAGCAAGAATCCGACGTTCGGCACGGCGGCAAACCGTACGGCAAACGTGACAGACTGACGCGCCGCGGCTTCCGCCGGGAAGAATAAAAGCTGAAAGAGAAGGCAAAAGGGCATCCAAACGGTCTATCTCCCGCTCCACCATTTCCACCTGCTCCCGGCTGATGACACTTGCCACTCTCAACTCCGTTTTCTCACGGTCGGTGGCCAGATGAGAGCCTACGGCAAAAAGCCTGTCCTGCACTTGCCGCAAAAAGTCTTTATCCTTCCCGTCAAGCAGGTATGTGATAAGAAGACCCAGATTGGAATTCAGTTCATCTACCGTACCGTATGCTTCGAGGCGGATATGCGTTTTGGATACACGGGTTCCGCCTACAAGAGAGGTGATTCCTTTATCTCCGGTTTTTGTATATATCTTCATTGAGTTATAAGTTATGAGTTGCTTGTAACCTTTAAACGCCTAAAGATAATCAAAAGTTGACAATGTAGTCTTGTTTTATCTTTGTTTTATCAAAGAATATGATACCAAGATCATAAAGGTCGAACGTAATACCTGCCCGTCCATCCTGCTTCATACGCTTCCAAAGGGCAAACATCTGCGGAGTGTAACGGATGCCTTCAATCACAAAGACAGACTTTCCTCCGGTACGGGCGGCACAGATACGGAAGACCTCCTCTACAAACCCGGGACGACGATAGTCGTGCAAATAAAGGAAATCGACGGGAACACCGCTCTCCAGAAAAAGTTCGGAAAGGTCGGAAGCCGAAGTATAATCCGCTCCCTCCTTCCCCGCTTTCAGATAGAGGGCGGAAGCGGCAAGCGTACCGGCATCCACGATGGTCTCCGGCTGGGCATAGTTTACCAGACGGAACAGAAGACGTTTCACTTTCTTCGATTCGTACTTCCAGAGCTTGTCTTTCTCCGATTCCTGTTGTTTCTGTGCCTCGACCAGCTCCTCATATTTATAATAAGCCGTAGTTTCGTAAATCACATGCGTAATCAGGTTAAAGGCAAAAGGAGAATGTACACCGTAGCCGCAACGGTGCCGGAAACGATACAGCCAGATAAAAGGCCGTTTTAGAGTAAGCAAAATACGATTCATTGTTTTTAATGTGCTAATGTACCTTCGAAAGTCACCCCTTCACCCGAAGAATAGTTCTCCGTAACAGTCAGGAGTACCTTGTTATCCTCAAACCGGAGCGTAAACCCAAGAGCGCTTATCCAGTTGACATAATGTACTTTCAGCCGCAAAGCATCAGATGACGTCCACGCATAACTGCCTGCCACTTGGAAAGGGCCTTCTATACCCTTAAAACGCCCCTTTGCGGCAACCGAATACGGAGGATAGCCATCACTTGCCGCCTTCAGCCATTGCTTATAGCCAAACGGAAGACTGCAAGTGCTTCCGTCTTTATCCACCACGGTCATCACCACTTCTTTCTGCTTGAATTGCAGTCCGATGGATTGCCATCCGTATTTGTTCTCTCCGAGCAGGATGCGCTTGCCCGCGTATTTCTGCGAAAGGGAGGAAGCCGCCTTTCCCTGCACCAGCGGCAGTTGACAAGAACTCTGCTTCTTCTGCAGGCGCCTGTAGTCCTTGCCGGGCACTAATGCCTGCTCCCCGGCCTCCGGCAGCAAGCGGTTCCAGACCAGACGCCGCTGCCGACGGCCATCTATCAACGTGCATTCGGTAATGACTACCACCATATCCTTGTCAGGAACTATCAGAATGTATTGTCCCAAAGCCCCGTCAGCGCGTACAGCACCCGGATATTCGCAAAGCCACATCTGATAGCCATAATCTCCTATCTGCCTGGTCATCATCTGCTCCACCCAGGAAGCCGGGAGCAGCTGCTTGCCTTCCCATACACCGCGGTTCAGCAGCAGCAAGCCGAATTTAGCCAACGACTCGCTCTGGATATGCACCCCCCAGCCACCGGTATTGATGCCTTCGGGGCTCATCTCCCACGCAATGTCCGTGATATGCATCGGGGTGAAGAGCTTCTGTTTGAGATAATCCAGCAAGGTCATGCCCGTCACCTTCTGTACAATGGCAGAAAGCATGTAACTGCAAATCGAATCATATTCAAACTTCCTGCCCGGAGTCTTCACCGGTTTGGCAAGGAAGGCACGTATCCAGTCGGGAGTGAGGTTGCGCATATTCCAGTCGGGAGTGATGCCCGATGTCATGGTAAGCAGGTCGCGGACAGTCATGTCTGCCAGATTAGCGGAAACCGAATCCGGAAGAAGCTCCGGGAAAAAGGCACCGACGCGGTCTGTCAAGCGCAAGCGGTTGTCCGCAATGGCAAGCCCCACGGCAGCCCCGACAAAGGTTTTGGAACAGGAATACATGGTATGGCGATATTCCGGCGCGAACGGAGCCGGATAGATTTCTCCGATGACCTTGCCATGACGCAGCACCACCACGCTGTGGATATCTGTTTCCGGCAATGCCATCAGGGAATCAAACAAGGCAGTGACAGCCTTGGAAGGGACTCCTTCTGCCTCGGGTGTGGAACGTGGCAACTCATTGACTTGTGCATGAACTGCCAACGCTCCCAGCAAGCCGAGAAACGAGAAGAAGAAACGTACTCCATCTTTCATAATTATCCAAGATATTTGTTCTACATGCGCTGCAAATGTACGGCATTCGGGCACGAAAGACAAATAACTTGATGATTTTGTCGGGGAACTATTTTTAGACAGAAGAACAAAAGAAATAAAGCAAAATATGTTCTTTTGTTCTTCTGTCTAAAACATCTTCTATTCTTCTGTCCGAATCATCAGAAGAAATACACCGTCGCTTCTTCTCCCTTGTTCAAGTCCAGCGAGAATGCCGGTTTCTTGTAAGTACGCGTGCGTCCTCCTATCTTCACCTCGGCACGGACAGCACCTGCGGGCATCTTTACTGTGAATTTACCCGGAACAAGAGCGGTAACAACAGCCCTCGTTGCCCGTCCATCCTTCCAGTCCAAGTCCATGGAAGCGCCGCCACGCACGCGCATTCCACGGAAGTTGCCGGTAGTCCAGCTGTCCGGCAGGGCAGGAAGCAGATGGATGAAGCCCTCATGGCTTTGCAACAGCATTTCGCCGACTCCCGCCGCGCCACCGTAGTTGCCATCAATCTGGAAAGGCGGATGCGAACAGAACAAATTAGGGAAAGTACCGCTACCATGACCTCCCGTCGCAGCATTGACAGCAGGATGCAGCAAACTCTTGAAGAGTTTCCAGGCACGGTTTCCGTCGCCCAGACGAGCCCAGAAGTTTATCTTCCAAGCACGACTCCAACCGGTACCCCCGTCTCCACGACGGTTCAAGGTCATCCGGCAGGCTTCGGCAAGCTCGGGGGTAGCGTCCGGCGAAATCTGGTTTCCCGGATGCAGACCGTAGAGATGGGAAACATGGCGGTGGTGCACATCCACTTCCTTATAATCTTCCAGCCATTCCTGCAAGTATCCGTCCTTACCGATCTGCATGGGTGGGAATTTCTTCAAGTCTGCCTCAAGCTTCGCCACATAATCCGCATCACACTCCAGCAGGCGGGCGGCGGCAATGACATTTGTATAAAGCTCGGTGAGCAGTTGCACATCCATAGTAGGCCCCATACAGATGCTGACAGGAGTCACGCTGTCACCCGGCACATAAAAACTGTTTTCCGGAGAAGAAGTGGGGGCAGTTACCAGCCAGCCATGCGAAGGCTCCTGCACAGTGGTAGAACTAAAGAACCGGGCAGCACCTTTCAATACGGGATAGATACGGCGCAGATAATCCTTATCCTGCGTATACAGATAGTGCTCCCACAAATGGGCACACAGCCAGGCACCACCGGTATTGGTGGCTCCCCAAGAGGGATGTTCACCGGGAGCAGTATAATTCCACACATTGGTCATCATGTGAAGCACCCAGCCATCTGCCTCATCGCCATAGAAGGTACGCGCACTTGCCTCTCCCGAAGGGACAAGACGCTCCATCAGCGTTGTCAACGGTTGACAGAGTTCGGAAAGCCCGGCTTGCTCCAAGGGCCAGTGATTCATCTGGATATTGATGTTCGTATGATAATCTCCGTTCCAGGGAGTCGAGACTCCCTTCGCCCAGAGTCCTTGCAGATTGGGCGGCAGACTGCCGGGGCGGGTACTGCTGATGAGCAGATAGCGTCCGTAGTTATAATACAGAGCAGCCAATGCCGGCGACTCCTGCCGTGTGAAGCGGAGGATGCGCTCATTCGTCGGAAGCGTATCATCCGCCGTGGCAGGAAGCGTCAAGGAAACACGGTCGTAAAGGGAACGGTGGGCAACGACATGGTCGGATAATTGAGAATGGAATATGGAGGAGGAAGAATTAGCCGAAGCGGTGAAAGGACGGAGCAGGCTGTCGCAGACTTCTGCATAGCGCTCGCCCGGGAAGTCGGTACCGGCAGCGGCATAGGAGGTAGCAGCAGAAAGTATCAGCCAGGCTTCCTGCCCGTTCTTCAAGCGGATGCCGTTTTCCGGGCAGACAGACGATTCACCACCGTTCTGCACAAGTTGCATGGCCACGCGGTATTTCATACCGTCCAAACCGGGCTTGCCGCTTTCCAGCATGCCGTCCATCACAAGGGTGTTCCCTTGGACAGTCACCGAACCATGTTCCGCACGGCTCAAGCGGGCGGAGAAGTTCAGAGCCCCCTCACGTCCGGCAACCAGATGAATCAGCATGACATCACGGTCACGGGAAACGAAATACTCACGACGGTAATCGACATCTCCCAGGCTGAAAGCCGTATATGCCACCGCATCGCGCAAGTTGAGCCAACGGCGATAGTGGTTTAATGGAGAATTGAGAATGGACAATGAAGAATTGTAGGTAAAGTCTATATCCAAATCACCCAGTACCTGATAGGTTCCATATCTCCCGTCAGTCTCCTGCTTCTTCGGAACGAAACTGCTGTACATCAACTCCTGCGCTTCGCGGTTCTTTCCCTCAAACAACAGTTGCCGGATGGCAGGCAGACTCTTCGAGGCATCCGGATTGCTATAATCCGCCTCCATTCCGCTCCATAATGATATTTCATTCAGCACAATGTGCTCACTGAGAATTCCCCCGTCAGGCATCATACCCAAACGTCCGTTGCCCAAAGGAAAAGTTTCCTCCCAGATAGTAGCGGGCGACGTATAATACAACTGATGATTACAACTGTCGGCAGGTGCATCGGCTGCACGAAGCAGCAACGGGGCTGCAAGCAAAAATAAAGTGGCAAATATTTTCATAAGGCTATTTCATTTCAAACGGAACCACACCACGGACATCGGCAGACGAAGCGCAAACGTACGCCTTAAACTTGCCCGGTTCGTATTTCCAAGTTGCGGAAATCTCATCGTAGTACTTCAAATCATCCGGAGTAAGGGTGAAAGTCACGTTCTTCTCCTCACCCGGTGCCAAAGCAATCTTCGCAAAACGTTTCAACTCCTTTACAGGACGGAGTACACTACATTTGTCATCGCCTACATATAGCTGTACAATCTCTTTTCCGGCAACGCTACCCGTATTCTTCACGGCAACTGTCACCGTCAGGGTACCGTCGGCAGTCATGGTCTTGGCAGAAACCACCGGTTTGCCATATGCAAAGGTAGTATAGCTCAAACCATGGCCGAAGGGAAAGAGGGCCGGAGTCTTCTTGATGTCGTGCCAACGATAGCCCACCAAAATATCTTCCTTATATTCCTGCTTGATGCTGTCGCCCGGATAACTGAGTTCATCAAAAGCATGTGCACCGCAATCAGTCAACTTGGCAGGGAAAGAGAAGGGCAACTTTCCACTTGGATTCACCGCACCACTCAGGATGTCAGCCAAAGACTTGCCACCCATGGAGCCTAAATACCAGCCTTGCACAATGGCAGGAACCCTGGACACCCACGGCATTTCCACCGCATTACCGCTGAGAAGTACCAGAACGAGATTCTTGTTTACCCCCAGCAAAGCTTCAACCAGTTTGTCCTGCCCGAAAGGCAAGCCGTATTCCAGACGGTCGCCACCTTCACAATCCTGGAAGTGGTTCTTGTTCAATCCGCCTACCAGCACCACCAGGTCTGCCTTTCTCGCCATTTCCACGGCCTCTGCGCGAAGCGAGTCTACCACATTCTGCGAAATTTCATCTGCACGACCGTACATCGGACGACCGGCGGCATAGCCTTTCGCATAGGTTACCTTATCGCCATAAGCGGCACGCAAGCCATCCAGCGGAGATACCATATCCTTCACTTTCAGCTCGGAAGAGCCTCCTCCCTGATTCAGCAAGCGTACGGCATTATCGCCCACCACCAGGATATTCTGATACTTGGCTGCATCAATCGGCAGCAATGGAGCGCCTTTCTTTATCACCGGAGCATTCTTCAACAGCACAATGCCCTCATTGCCTATCTCGCGAGCAGCAGCATAATGCTCTTCCGTAGCTACCGAACCGTAGGGCTTCTGACGGTTCATCGCCGTACGGAATATCAGGCGAAGAATGCGGGAAGCCTTGTCGTCTATCGTAGACATCGGTACTTTGCCATCCTTCAACATGCGGAGGTAAGAGTTGGCAAGGTAATAATCATTATAGGTAAATGCACTTTCGGATGTCAAACCGTTGGTGTAAGACCCCATTTCAATATCCAGACCGTTGACGGCAGCCTCATAGGTGTCATGTGCACCGCCCCAGTCGGTAATGACACAGCCGTCGAACTTCCAGTCGCCTTTCAGAATCTTGTTTAACGCAAAATCATTATGGCAGGCGTGCTGGCCGCGAATCTTATTATAAGCACCCATAATGCTCCAGACACCTCCCTCTTCTACAGCAGCCTTAAATGCCGGCAGATAGATTTCATATAAAGCACGGTCGCTAAGATTCACATCAATATGTCCGCGCCACAGTTCCTGATTGTTCAGCGCATAGTGCTTGACACAAGCTGCCACTCCGTTCTTCTGCAATTCCTGGATGTAAGGTACGCACATCACACTGACCAGATAAGGGTCCTCGCCCATATATTCAAAATTACGCCCGTTCATCGGAGTACGGTAGATATTGACGCCGGGACCCAGCAACACATCCTTTTCACGATAGCGCGCTTCCTCACCGATGACCTTGCCATACTTGGCAGACATGTCCGGATTCCAGGTAGCGGCCAGACAAGTCAAGGCCGGGAAAGCGGTAATGCTGTCATTGGTCCAGTTGGCATATCCCCAGTCGTTCCAGTTGATTTCGGCACGGACACCGTGAGGGCCGTCGCTCATCCAAAGCTCGGGAATGCCGAGCCGCGGAACACCCGCACTGCTGAATTTACTCTGCGCATGGCAAAGGGCTACCTTCTCTTCCAGCGTCATCCGGCTGAGTGCATCCTTTACACGTGCTTCAATAGGTTGTGCATCGTCCATATAGACCGGTGTCTGTGCAGACACGGTGCTGATGGAGCATGCCAATAATAGGGTTACAAAAAATTTATTCTTCATATCTTAATTGGTTAATATGGTAATGTGTTAATTGGCTACACTGTGCTCATACTATGCCATCGTGCCGCAAGTCATTGGCATATTGGCACATCAAATTATCATTTAACTTTAATCGTTGTCGTCGCCTTTTTCAGTCCATCAGCCGTAGCCGTCACCTTGACACCACCCGGTTCACCGTTGTTCTGCACTACTACCAGGCACTTTCCGTAGAAAGCCTTGCGATGATTGTCTTTGAACTTCTCCATAGAAACGGGGCTTCCGTTGTCCACTCCGGCAATGAAGCCGACACCTTCTACTGCAAAGGTCACATCGTTTTCGGCATTCGGACACAAATTCCCATCTTTATCCAAGATTTCGACGGTAATGAAACTCAAGTCTTTACCATCTGCCTGAATGGTGCTGCGGTCAGGAGTGAGACAAATCTGCGCAGGTTCGCCCGCTGTCCGAATCTCCTGCTCGGCCACGGTCTTTCCTTCCTTGCGGGAAACAGCCTTTACCGTACCCGGTTCATACTTCACGCGCCACATGACGTGGAAATCGTCTTTTCCCTTGCTACGCACCCCCTGCGACTTTCCATTCACGAAAAGCTCCACTTCGTCGGCATTATTATAATATGCCCACAAATCGATATCCTGTCCCTCTGTCCAGTTCCAATGCGGGAAGAGGTGCAACACCACCTTGTCCGGACGCCAGTCGGACTGATACATGTAGTAAACATCCTTCGGGAAGCCAGCCAAGTCGATAATGCCAAAGTAAGAGCTGCGTGCCGGCCAACCGTAAGGAGTAGGCTCACCGATATAATCGAAACCCGTCCAGACGTATTGTCCGCTGATAAAGTCGTTGTTCTTCACATGACGCATAGTACCTTCGTGACGGTTGCCCCAAGGAACATGACAGTTATCGTAGGAGGAACAAGAGAACGAGGCATCATAGAAAGGCTTGTCCCAACGTTCGGGCCAGATGAACATCGAATCACTCGGCATCCGGTAATAACCGCGTGTCATCAGGCCGGAAACACTTTCCGTCACGATGAACGGCTTGCCGGGGAAGTTCTCGGGAACACCTGCAAACCAGTCGTCATGGTAGTTGAAGCCGATAATATCGAGCGCCCCGGAACGGAACAGATGATTGTTCGGGTTCGGCTCGTTGCAACCTGCCGTCACGGGGCGTGTGGCATCGAGCTCTCTCACCATATCCGCCAGCTTTTTTGTCAGCAATGAGTTGACGGACATTTCTCCGTCCTTTGCCAGCATATCCGCACTATGACCGAAGTTCAAGACCAGGTTGGCCTCTTCCAGGCTTAAGGTGTCGGCTTTGGCATCCGTCCACTGCTCCAGCACTTCGTTGCCGATGCTCCACATGAAGATGGAAGGATGATTGCGGTCACGCACGATAAGGTCAGTCAAATCGCGTTCGTGCCATTCGTTGAAATAGCGCGAATAGTCGTGGCGGGTCTTTTTCTTGCGCCACATATCAAATGTCTCGTCCATCACGATGAAGCCCATACGGTCGCAAAGGTCGAGCAGCTCCGGTGCAGGAGGGTTATGGGAACAACGGATTCCGTTGCAACCCATTTCTTTCAGAATCTCCAACTGGCGCTCGATGGCGCGCGTATTCACCGCAGCTCCCAGACAACCCAGATCATGATGCATGCAGACACCGTTTATCTTCACTTGTTTACCATTCAGGATAAATCCTTTTTGTGCATCGAAGCGGAAAGTACGGATGCCGGTGGGAGTATGGCAACGGTCGAGCACTTCGCCGGTCTGCTTATCCTTGAGAATGCTTTCCACCTTATACATGTAGGGCGTATCAATACTCCAGAGACGGGGATTCTTCAAACGTATCTCCTGCTCCACTTCCGCCGGAGCAAGGGGCGTCAACTGAGCTTCCGACACAGCCTCACCCACCACATTGCCGTCGGCATCCACTAACCGGGATTGCAGGACGACATCAGCCAAAGGAATAACTTCCGAATCGAGCACAGCGCACGTACCATCGGCCTGCTGCACGGAATCTTCCGTCTGTGTCCCTACATCGTACTGTAAACTGGTGCATATCTTCAACCGGGCACTGTTCTTCGACACTTCTTCTGCCGTCACGTAGGCACCCCACTGTGCCACATGTACCGGATTCAGTTTCGTCAACCACACATTACGGTAAATGCCGCAACCGGAATACCAACGTGAATTGGGTTGTTCGGCGTTGTCTACACGGACAGCCAACACATTCTCTTCTCCCCACTTGATATAAGGAGTCAGGTCATAACTAAACGAGATGTACCCGTAAGGACGTGTTCCCAATTCATGTCCATTGATATAAACGGTGGAATTCATATAGACACCATCGAAATCTATGCGATAGCACTTACCCTCATCGGCCTTATCGGCAGTAAAAGTCTTGCGATACCAGCCTATACCACCGGGCAGTGCACCTCCACCCGTCCCCGAAGGATTGTCTTTACTGAATTCTCCTTCGATGGCCCAATCGTGGGGCAAGTTCAGCCGCCGCCAGTCGGCGTCATTATAATCCGGACGGGCTGCCGCCGTATCGTCTCCCAAGCAGAAGGCCCAGCCGGCAGTAAAATCCAAGCTGCGGTCATCACCGGCTACCTCTTTAGGAGCATTGCAACCGGCCAGCAGGAACAGCCCGATGGCCAAAAACAATATGATTCTATTCATGGTAATAAATATCTAAAAGATTATCGGGTGCCTATTCCTCTCTCACAGCTATTCGGAAGCAGGGAAGTGGCCGGCACCGAGAAACAACAAGACCGGCACCGGGAGGTTTTCTCTCTCTGGCACCGTCGTCTATCATTCCGATTATAATTTTACGGTCTGTGCATTTCCGTCATACTTCACCGTTGTGCCTTTCGCCTTCAAATCGAACGGTTGCGGCTGGTCTTTGCTTACCTTCACTACATTGAAAGTACGTTCCTTCAGCATGCCGGGGAATTCACCCGTACGGTCGCCGATAACCAATGTGCCCTCAGCATCGTTATAGGCAAACGGTATAGTGGCATATTGTCCCTTCTCGTAGTTATAGTTCACACCTTCATCCTCGTAGAGCGTAAATGCGCCGTCCTTGCCCGTATAAACATAGAGTGTGATTTCCGAAGCCGGTTTTTCGTCACTATATTGCATGTCCGGACCATAAGGTACAATAGCACCTTCGCAGACGTAAAGCGGAATACGTTCATAAGGGGCATCCACTGTCAGCTTCCGGCCACCGTCCACATACTTGCCGGAATAGAAGTCATACCAACCGCAGCTTGCCGGAAAATAAACCTCGCGGCTACGTGCACCGTATTCGTAAACCGGAGCCACCATCAAGGCAGAACCGAACATGAACTGGTCGCCTATGTTGTTGACGTTTGCATCGGCCGTGAAGTCCATTACGAGCGGACGCATGATGGTATAATCATCGAAGTAAGTCATACCTGCCAAAGAATAGATATACGGCATCATGTTGTAACGCAGCTTCGTATAGTAAACGATGGAGTTGTAGCACGGATGTCCAGCCGGAGCGATATTCCAAACCTCACGATACGGATACTGGCCGTGTGCACGGAACAACGGGCAGAAAGCACCGAACTGATACCAACGGGTATTCAACTCTCTCCATTCCTTATAATCAGCATTTTCACGTCCGGTCTTGTTGAATTCCAATTGGCCAGCCACATAACGGTTCTCTACACAGAATCCACCGATGTCCATAGTCCAATAGGGAATACCGCTGACAGCAAAGTTCAGGCCGGCAGAGATTTGCGCTTTCATATCTTCCCAGCGAGTAGCGATGTCACCACTCCAGGTGGCGGTAGAATAGCGTTGCAAGCCTGCAAAGCCGGAACGTGTCAACAAAAAGACGCGCTTGTCCGGTTCCACGCCACGCTGTCCGTCATAGATAGCCTCGGCATTCATCAGTGCGTATGCATTGAAAAACTTGGCAGAAGGGCCGAGTGCCGTCGGACCGCAAAGGTCCTTGCGGTACTGCAAGTCCGTACAGTCACGTATATTCGGTTCGCTGGCATCCATCCACCACGCGTCAACACCCAAAGGATAGTAGTGGTCCTGCATCTGTTTCCAGAAAAGCTTACGTGCATCGGAATCATAAGCATCATAGAAAGAACCCAGATAGCCGGGACCTACCCAGTCTTTGATGCTGTCTTTAATAGCCTGCTGGTACATCCAGCCTTTTTCGTCAAATTCCTTGAAGTGTTCCGTCGTAACATAGAACTTGGGCCATACGGAAATCATCAGACGTCCGTTCATGGCATGAATAGAGTCGACCATTCCCTTCGGGTCGGGGAAACGTTCGAGGTCGAACTCATGACTTCCCCAAGAATCCTGCTTCCAATGCAGCCAGTCGATTACGATATTGTCGATAGGAATCTGACGTTCACGGAATTCCTTCAGGATGGAGAGAACCTCCTCACGCGTATTATACTTCTCACGGCTCTGCCAGTAACCCATCGCCCATTTCGGCATAATCTGAGACTTCCCTGTCAATGTGCGGTAGCCGCTAATCACATCGTCCATATCATCACCATAAACGAAATAGTAGTCTATCTCAGACTGCATTTCACCCCACCAGGAGAGTTTGTTCTGTTCTTCATCAGCCACCGGACTTAATGCACGCAGACCGCAGTAAGAGATACCGGCATCGGGCTTCCACTCTATCTTCAGCGGAACGCGGTGGCCCGCTTCCAGATTGACGGCAAACTTGTAGCTGTTAGGATTCCAAGCCGTACGCCAACGTTCGGGAACCACCAACTCATTATCAATATATACTTTCATATAGCCTGCATAGTAAAGTATGAAACGGAACAAACCGCTTTCCGCCGGTTCTATTTCTCCCTCATAAATTACGTCAGCCCCTCCGAACGGGAACTCCGCAGGCAAATTAACCACTTTGTTCAGATGGGCAGCACGGTCCAGATGCTCAAAATAAAGGGAATCCTCACGACGTACAAGGGTTTCTACATCTTTCTTACCCGGAATATATGTACCGGTCAAAGCACCTTCCTTGCCATCTTTATCATAAAGTTTGAAGACATCACCCAGCTGTGAGTAGTCACGCGGGTCACCGAAACGGCAGAGCGAATAGCTGTCCCAAAGCACACCGTAGTTCTTATTAGACACGATGAAGGGTACAGATACCTTTGTATTATATTGGAACAATTCCTCATTCTTAGCTTTATAATTGAACTCATCCGCCTGGTGCTGGCCCAAGCCATAGAAAGCCTCATCATTGCCTGCCGACTGGAATACCTGACGTACTGTATATCCTTTCGTACCTTCCACTTCCACCGGATTAAAAGTCCGTCCGTCAGAGTCTTCAGCCAGAATCTGCTTGCCGTCGGCATCTGTGAAGCGTACCTCACCCGTTGTCTTGGATACGACGGCACATAATTCCGATGTCTTGACAGTCACTTCATCGCCCTGCTCTTCGACCTTAAAGTCAGTCTTATTCTGTTGAGGGATAACAATGAGGCTCTGTTCCTTCGAAAATTCCTTCTCAGGAGTAGCCGATACGTGAATGAGCTTCTCGCCCATCACTTCCAATCTTACTTTACGTACATCCGTCGGTTGCTGTTGCTTGATTTCCACAACAACACCGTTCCCGGTTTTCTGGAATCCGCCTCCGGAACATGCGGTGAGCATCCATCCGGCAAGCAAATAAACTGAAGTGTCTTTCAATTTCATATTATTGTTTTTAAAGTGAATTTTCTCCGATGTAAAAATAAAAAGTCTCCTTCAAAAACGAGTCCTCCCGATGTTGAAACAAAAGGGTACTTTTGATTCTCCTAAAAGAGAATATGTTTCTGTAAGGGGTATCTTTTGTTATTTACCCTCTCTTTCCTGATAAACAGAGGGCAAAACACCGAATTCATCCTTAAAATATTTGCTGAAATACTTGGGGTTGTTAAAGCCTAACTGATACGCTATCTCCGATACATTTTGCTGACTCTCGCGCAGCATCTGCGCAGCTCTTTTCAGACGGATGACACGGATAAATTCAATGGGTGTCTTACCGGTTATCTGCAGGAGTTTTTTGTAAAGATGCACCCGGCTCATGCCCAATTCCCGGCTCAACTCTTCTACGGACAAATTACATCGGCCGATGTTTACCTCCACATATTTGATGGCATTTTCCACCAGTTTTTCGTCCAGCGAAGTAATGGCTATTTCACTTGGTTCGGGGTCGATGAGCGACTTTGTCTTGCGGTTCTTGCTCAAGTCAATCAGCTTGCGCATACGCAGAATCAGGATTTCCACATTGAAAGGTTTCGTCACATAATCATCCGCACCAATAGTCAATCCCTCTACTTTATCTTCCACAGCTTGCCGTGCAGTGAGCAATATCATCGGAATGTTGCTCGTGCGTTTATCAGTCTTTACCCAGCGACACAGTTCATTCCCATCCATTTCGGGCATCATTACGTCGCTGACAATAATATCCGGCATCAGCTCCGGTATCTTCTGCCAAGCCTCCCGCCCATTGGAAGCAGACTGTATACGGAAATACAATCTCAGACTGTCTTTCATGAAGGCAACCAAATCTTCATTATCATCCACAATCAGGGCCAACGGCTTTTCTTTTTCATCTTCATTATCCTCCATATCGCCCGACAAATCATCCGGAAGCGGTTCTTCTTCCATACCCGGCAAAAGTTCCTCATGCTCTTCCACCTCTTCTACAAGCGGTGCAGGCTTGGAAGAACTTACATGCACATGTTTAACAGGAAGCTCAATCAGGAACACACTACCGGAACCCGCATTGTCAACAACGCGCACCGTGCCCTCATGCAGCGTCACAAAGTCGCGTACCAGACTCAAGCCAATACCACTACCCGTTGACTGGAGTTCCGGTTCTTCCTGCTCCACCTGATAAAAACGTTCAAAAATCCGCTCCTTGTCTTCATCCCTGATACCGACACCGGTATCCGATACCTTTATCAGCAATCTTCCGGACATCTCCTTCGACATTTCCAATGCAACATCCACACGTCCCCCGTCCGGGGTAAATTTGAAGGCATTGGATAGAAGATTCATCACAACTTTACCAATTTTATCCTCGTCAAATGACATATTCAGCGACTCCATAGCCGAAAAAAATGTCAGATGCACATGTTTCTTTTCGGAAAGCATCAGGAAAGAAGCACAGATGCTGCGCACATACGCCACAATATCCCCCTCGGACATGGAAAGATGCAATCCTGCCATCTCATTCTTACGGAAATCGAGCAACTGATTGACCAGATTCAGCAAACGCTGCGCATTGCGGTACATCAGTTGTAGCTTGCCATGCAGCTTTTCGTCCGTAATCTCCTTCATCATACTTTCCATCGGCGATATAATCAGCGTAAGCGGTGTACGCAAATCATGGCTGACATTCGTGAAAAAGCGGAATTTCATCTGGCTCAACTCCTCCCTCTTCTTCGCATCTTCCTCTATCTGGCGGATTTTAAACCTATTACGTTCCCTTCGTTGTACGGCATAAAGTGAAAAGAAGATGACTCCTACAACCAGAAGAGCATAAACGATATATGCCCACGGAGTCATCCAGAAAGGAGGAAGAATGACAATCTTCAAAGAAGCCTCTTCAGTGCCCGCATATCCGTCACTGTTTGTAGCCTTCACTCTTAATGTATAAGTTCCCGGCGCCAAACTGGTATAGGTGACGCAATGCATATCGGACATACTCGTCAGCCAGTCTCCATTGAATCCTTCCAGTTTATAGAAATATTGTGTCTTTTCGGGCAGCACGAAATTGTCCGAAGCAAACAGTACCGTAAAAACATTCTGCTTATAATCCAGAACAACCTCCCTACTCTGATTCAAAGCCTCCTTCAAGATGACACGTCCTGCATATTCCTCGCCCACCTTCACGTTTTCATTGAACAACTGGAAACCGGTAAACATAATCTTAGGCAACGTGCGGTTATACTTTATGTTGCCTGGTCGGAAGCGATTCAGTCCATACAGTCCTCCCACTACAATCTCGCCCGTATGCAGTCGTTTGAGAGAACGCTGATTGAAGTCACAACTCTGCAACCCGTCCTTATCGTTATAGGTATAGCAACGGAACACGGGCTGCCCTACCTTGCCGTCAACGGACAACACCACGTTTATCAGTTCTCCTCCGGTACTGACCCACATACTTTTGTCTTCATCTTCCGTAATACCTAATATCAATAGTTTGGAGAAACCGGGCTTGATAGGCACTTCGTACAATTCATCCCGTTTGCTGTCATATACATTCAAGCCTTCACGCGTGGCTATCCATAGCAAACCGCGACTATCTTCGTAAACTTGATTGATATTTTGGTTGGAAAGTCTTGTCTTACCCGACTTTGTACCTGCAAAATTTGTAATCTCACCGGTCCTCAGGTCCATGAAAGCCATCCCTGCCGAAGTACCGATAATCAGATTATTGTCACAGCTGATGCAGAGGGATGAGATATAGTCCGACACAAGGTTTGAATTGCCAGTAGAATAGGTGGTAAATATCCCCGTCTGAGGATTCAAGCATTGCAATCCTCCCCCCAACGTACCAATCCAGATATTTTTGTCCGCATCTTCTGCCAATGCCCATATATTGTCGTAGACCAGTGAGTTACTGTCTCCCTTACGGGACCGGTAATGGATAAAGCGGTTCCCATCATAGCAATTCAGTCCACCCCAGAAAGTACCTGCCCACACTCTGCCGCTACTGTCCCGAAGAAGGCAGACTATGACATCACTCGAGATAGAGCGGGAATCTGCCGTATGCGAAAAAACCATACGTTCATCTGTCACGCTATTCCAGCGAATCAACCCGCGGTCGTTTGTCCCCACCCATACGATATCACCGCCTCCGTCCTCCACACAATTGATGTCGCCTACATCGGCAATGCCGAACTTGAAGACACTTTCATTATAGAAAGAGACGCCCTTCTTGTAGGTTCCCACCCACATCGTACCGGCCTCATCTTCATAAAGAGCCGTTATTGTATTGTTGGACAGAGTACGCCCGTTATTAGGATCATTCGCCAGACGGATTTTCCTTCCCGCCGGTTCTATCAATTCAACGCCATCCTGATCCTTGCCTATCCATATACATCCATATTTATCCTGTGCCACTGCACGTACAGTATTGTAGGTGTCCGTTCGGGGAGAACGCTGTTCCCAAACCTTCTGAGAAAGGTTATAAATCCACATCCCCTCCACACTGAATATCCATGCTCGCCCACTATGGTCGACAAACAAATCAAAGGTAGCATTCTTTACTTCCCTGCAATCTTCGGCAATACCCGGATTGGTCCACTTGATATTTTGCTTTTCCTCATCTATACAAGCCAAGATACCGTTACTCAGAACCAGCAGGATTCCTTCGCCGCATTCTTTCATGTCGGACACTTCGGCTTTCGCAAGCAGTTCAGCCCCCCCCTTCACTGCTACGGCATTTTTCTGTCCCTCTCTATAGCTGTAAACACCTTTACCATTAATATAGATCCAGAAAGTCTTTTCCTTATCAATATAGACAAGTGAAGGATTTCCGGTCAGACCGACATTCCACATCCAGGCTTCCACATTACGATTGAAAACATCGGAAGCCGAACTGTAAATGGCATACCCGCCTCCCGTACGTATCCACAAATTACCGGACGCATCTTCTTGTATATCCTCGACATAACTATCGGGAAGAGATTTCTCATCATCCTTCTGGCTGCGATAAATCCTTATATCATAACCATCATATCGGTTCAATCCCGAAGCTGTACCAAACCACATGAATCCGTTTGAGTCTTTATAAATGGCATTAACCTGATTATTGGAAAGTCCGTCTTTCACTTCCAAATGTTTAAACATGTAGTTGTGTGAAGCAGCAGAGAAACATACTATCCAAACCCACAAGAGCAGTAGTTGCAGTCTTTTCATACTATCAGAGCTAAGGGAAGTTATTTTTATTGCAAATGAAGTGAAAAACGAACAGAAAAGCAAGGAAAGACAAGGATTTTTAAAGAAGGAGAAGCATATCCCTCGCGGACATACTTCTCCATAACCAATCAAAAAAAACTATATCAACAATCCTTGTAACCTATAAAACCTATTTATATGATACTTTTGAAAACTGTCTTTTATTCTATCCACCACTCAATCAGTAAGGGTATTTACCGGCTGCGGCTCCCTTCATGATGCCCTCAATGGCATAAGCCTCCTTCGCCGTACCCGTACCACGGTTCATGTCACCGCCGGTTTCCCAATAGAAGGGGACACAACCGTGGTTTTTCGCCTCTCGGGTGACTACCTCATTCCAATAGGCGCGGCTCTTGTTGTGCATTTCCTGGTCAATGTCGGGATAGGCAAGTTCGGAAGTACCCTCTATCTTGTCTTCTTTTGTCCGCTTCATGGCGCTGTACTCGCCTACAATCACAGGAATTCCCTTATCTGCATAGGCCGTCTTCATCTTCTGGAATTGCTGCTTCACATAATCTTCTTCATAACCGGTGGCATTATGAATGGAGCCGGACACATGATTGTCCTTACCCCAATAAAGGAATACCTTACCCCAGGTTTCGTCATGGTTCATCATGGTGAACTGATAGGGATCATAGAAGTGGACTTCCACCATCAGACGGTCGGGTACTTCGTCCTTGGGCATCGTGTAGTCGTTCACCGTCTTGTCGATATTGGTATAAGGACCTTGCACAATCAGGCAACGGCTCGCATTATTCCCTCCGGTGGCACGCACGGCATCAATAAAGGTCTGTTCATATTTCAGAATGGCATCTATGGCCGATGTCCCAACGTTCCCCTGGTCTTGCTGTCCGGGCTCGTTACATCCGGCAAAGAGCAGATGCTCGTCATAAGCATTCAGTTTATTGGCAATCTGTGTCCAGATAGCTTTCTGCTTGGCATCTATTTCGCTGCTGTAACCATAAATGATACTCTCTTCGAGCCAACCGCCATCCCAATGGATATTGACAATGGCATACATATCATTGGCTACACAGTAACCCACCACTTCGCTAACCCGGTCGAGCCATGCAGCATCTATCTCATAGGTCGATGGATTCACAATGTAATAATCCCACGCACAAGGGATGCGTACCGCATTAAATCCCAATGCCTTCAGCCCCTTGATATATGCCTCGCTCACTTTAGGATTTCCCCATAACGTTTCGCTCGCTATCTTGTTCTTGTTATTACAAGCTTCCAGCGTGTTGCCGATATTGATACCTGCATTCATTTTGGCGGCAAGTGTCCTGGCGTCGCTTCCCATATTGCCGACCTCGCCCGCAGCCTGTTTTATGGTCACAGTCTCCGTCAGGCTACCCAAAGTAAAAGTGATATGGCCATCGCGCGCTCCCAGAGGATTGGGAGAGACGGCAAACTTGAAAATCTTGCTTTCCATGGCACGGGTATTGACCGCCTTTATCCAGGAAACATCGGAAACGGCTTGTACGTCGCCATTGGTTTCTACTACCACAGATACATCTCCTCCCGCAGCAGGCAGGTCGAAAGAAGTAGAGTTGGATATGATTAGTCCGTCCGCAGCCGTCTGCCTCACAGTGAAGCTCCCTACTTCGCTGCCTCCAGCTTTCACCGTTACCCTGGCTTCACGGTCGCTCGTGTCCGTATTGGCTTCTGCCGCAACGGTATACTTCAGAATACTGCTCGAAGCAGAGCTTTCGGCCGTAACCTTGCACCACTCCGGTGCACTGCTGGTAACTTCCAATGCAACGTTTGACTTGATGTTCAGTGTACTTGTTCCTCCGGTCTTGGAGAAAGTCATTCCATCCGTCAGAATGTTCGCAGGAATCGTTATTTCCGGAGTCATAGTATCATCATTGCCGGAACATGCGGCAACGAATGAAGAGAAAAGCAGTGCCGACAGCACCAGGCAAGTTTGGAATTTTCCAATGATATTCTTCATCACGTCTTTACGTATTAAAATAATGGCTAAATCAGTGAAAGCAAAAGTAGCGGAAAAGGCGAAAAACACACGGATGCCATGTTATCTGCAACGGTATCATTTGTTTCCGAATAGGGTTCAAAAGTAATCATTGAATGACATCGGGTACATCCGGCTTGTTTGAACCGAAAGAATACTTTATTTTTGTGTATAAACATTTCCTTCAACTACCCTGATTCATATATCTGATAAACTATTTAAAATACAACGCATTTATGAGAAAGATGATGTTACTTTTAGGACTGGCGCTCACCCTGTCCTGCTTTTCACAAAACCGGCAAGGTTATCAAAATCCCGTTATTCCCGGTTTCCATCCTGACCCGAGTGTCTGCCACGCAGGAGATGACTTTTATCTGGTCAACAGTAGTTTCCAATATTTTCCGGGCGTACCGTTGTTCCACAGCAAAGACCTCATCAACTGGGAACAAATCGGACACTGCCTGACGCGCCCCTCACAACTGCCGCTTCACGACGCCGGCCCGTGGGGAGGAATCTATGCACCCACCATCCGCTACAACGACGGCACCTTCTACATGATTACCACCAACGTGTCCGACAAAGGCAACTTCCTTGTACACACTACCGACCCGCGTGGCGAATGGTCAGAACCCGTATGGCTCAAGCAAGGCGGCATAGACCCGTCCCTCTATTTTGAAGACGGCAAGTGTTACCTTGTCAGCAATCCGGGCGTAGGTATCTATCTGTGCGAAATCAACCCCAAAACCGGCGAACAACTCAACGAGTCCAAACGCATCTGGAACGGTACGGGTGGACGGCACCCTGAAGGGCCGCACATTTACAAGAAAGACGACTGGTATTATCTGCTGATTTCAGAAGGTGGTACAGAATACGGACACAAAGTGACGATTGCCCGCAGCCGCCATATAGACGGTCCGTATGACAGCAATCCTGCAAACCCCATCCTAACCCACATCAACAAGAACGCTCAAGACAGCCCGATACAAGGAACCGGTCATGCCGACTTGGTGCAAGCCCCCGACGGCTCGTGGTGGATGGTCTGCCTTGCTTTCCGTCCTCAATGCGGCACACACCATTTGCTGGGACGCGAAACGTTCCTCGCTCCCGTGCGTTGGGACAAGAATGCCTGGCCAGTGGTGAACGGAGACGGAAGCATCGCCTTGAAGATGGGTGTCTCCACCCTGCCACAACAGCCTTTCGCCAAGAAGCCAGTACGCACCGAATTCAAGAACAAGGAATTAGGTTCAGAATGGGTTTATCTTCGGAACTACCATCCGGAGAACCACACCTTTGCTTCCGGCAATCTTCACCTGAAAGCAACCCCTATCGGCCTGAACGACTGGAAAGGCAGTCCCACCTTCGTATGCCGCCGCCAAGAACATATTGATTTTACAGCCACTACTTCCATGCAACTGAAAAAAGCCATCGCCGGCGACGAGGCCGGTCTGACAGTCTACATGTTCGAATCATCCCACTACGACCTATTCGTCAAACAGTTGGAAAACGGGAAACAAGCAGTATCGCTACGTTACCAATTGGGCGAACTGACTCATACGGAAAAGGAAATCATTCTCTCCCAAGGGAAAGTACAACTCCGCGTAAGAGGCAACAATGAACTCTATATGTTCGAGTATGCCACAGACGGCAAGACATTCAAGGAACTAGGCCGGATGAATACACGCTATATCAGCACAGAAACAGCCGGCGGCTTCACGGGAATCATGTTAGGACTATATGCCACCGCCAGTTCCGACGCTTCAAAAGCGTATGTAGATTTCGAATATTTCGACTACGAAGAGAAATAATCTTTCTATCCATAGCCAATAACAGACCATCCAAACGTAAACAAGCTAATCGCATAGCTTATGCAAAGATTTACATAAGCTATGTTATGTATAGGGAATAATTATGTAAAGTTTGTTTGGTTTGTTTTTATT
>ERZ778516.482-NODE-482-length-33346-cov-9.288396_pt1 | contig 33346 bp, 36 predicted proteins | sample MGYA00510342_ERZ778516 | MGnify/ENA primary metagenome ERZ778516 (study PRJEB29527, sample SAMN07138961) | mouse gut metagenome | material: feces | host: mouse | place: China:Nanjing | collected 2016-01-25 ... | reverse complement strand
AAAATATTATTCCGCCGCAGGCAATCCAGGATGCGATGGAAAAGCAGATGAAAGCAGAACGCGAACGGCGTGAAGCAATTTTGAAAGCAGAAGGTGAAAAGAAATCTACGATACTTGTTGCAGAAGGCAAAAAGGAATCTGCGATCTTAGATGCAGAGGCAGAAAAGCAGGCAGCGATCCTTCGCGCAGAAGCGCATAAGGAGGCTACTGTCCGAGAGGCAGAGGGCCAGGCTGAGGCGATTCTTAAAATTCAGCAGGCAAATGCAGACGGTTTGCGTTTCTTAAAGGAGGCAGCTCCAGACGCGGCTGTGCTGCAGCTTAAGAGCCTGGAAGCATTTGCAAAAGCTGCGGATGGAAAGGCGACAAAGATTATTATTCCATCAGAGATCCAGGGAGTAGCTGGTTTAGCAAAATCCATTATTGAAGTTGGGACAGAGAAAAATGAAGTTACAAACAGATGACTGATTTCAATGGTGGCAGGAGTAGGAGAGTCCTATTCCTGCCTTTCCCCGTTTACTCAATATTTGGGGACGAATGATTTTTATCTGCGCGGACAAAGGCTTTTTTCGATTTTTCCATGCAGATGAACATAAATGAATGATCTATGAAAGAAAGGTGGGAATGAAAATGAACTTACAAGGCAGACATTTCCTAAAGCTGCTTGATTTTACGCCGGAAGAGATCCTGTATCTGGTTGACCTTTCGGCGCAGCTTAAGGAAAAGAAGAAGAAAGGGATTGCACATCAAGAGCTGTCTGGTAAAAACATTGCATTGATTTTTGAAAAAACAAGCACAAGGACGCGCTGCTCTTTTGAGGTGGCGGCACATGACCTTGGTATGCATGTTACATATCTGGACCCGACTGGGTCACAGATAGGAAAAAAAGAAAGTATCGCTGATACAGCGAGAGTGTTGGGCAGAATGTATGATGGCATCGAGTACAGAGGCTATGGCCAGGAAATTGTAGAAGAACTAGCAAAGTATGCAGGAGTCCCGGTATGGAACGGGCTGACAAATGAATTTCATCCGACGCAGATGATTGCCGACCTGCTTACGGTCAAAGAGCATCTGGGCAGATTAAAAGGGGTGAAGCTCGTATATATGGGAGATGCCAGATACAATATGGGAAATTCTCTTATGGTGGCTTGCGCAAAGCTCGGTATGGACTTTACGGCATGTACAAATAAAAAATATTTCCCGGATGAAAAGCTGACGGGTATTTGCAAAGACCTGGCAGCCCAGACAGGTGCAAAGCTTGTATTTACAGAAGATGAAAAAGAAGCGGCTGCAAACGCAGACGTTATATATACAGATGTATGGGTATCTATGGGAGAGCCTGAGGAGGTGTGGGAAGAAAGAATTCATGAGCTGAGACGATACCAGGTAAATGAGGATATTATGGAAAGAGCAAAAGACAGCGCGATTTTCATGCATTGCCTGCCTGCTTTCCATGATTTGAAAACAACGATAGGCCAGAAGGTATATGAGAAATTCGGATTACAAGAGTTAGAAGTTACAGATGCGGTATTTGAAAGTGCACAGTCCGTTGTATTTGATGAAGCGGAAAACCGTATGCACAGCATTAAGGCAATTATGTATGCAACGATGCCACGTTGAAGAGCACCGCAGGATGTAACTGCTTTTGGGGACCGTGTATTCTGTGATATCAGATACAGCGGCGATATTTTGAATATGCGACCCCTCATAGAAATGGGGTAGAGCGATATGAAAGCAAAAATATTGGCGGCACTTAGAGCATCAGATGGCTATGTGTCTGGACAAGACCTGTGCGGTCAGTTTGGAGTTTCACGCACAGCGATCTGGAAGGCAATCAACCAGCTTAAACAGTCAGGATATGAAATTGAAGCAGTACAAAACCGGGGATACCACATTGTATCTATCCCGGACATCCTGAGTGAGAATGAATTAAGAAGTATACGTAAAACAAAGTGGCTTGGAGACAAAATCTATTACGAACCGGTTTCGGAGTCAACAAATACAAAAGCGATGCAGCTTGCAGAACAGGGAGCACCACATGGTACGATCGTTGTTACAGATCACCAGATCAATGGCCGCGGGCGCAGAGGAAGGATATGGGAAACAGAAGAGGGGGCTGGTATTGCCATGACATTCCTGCTCAGGCCAAAAATTGATCCGAACAATGCCTCCATGCTTACGCTGATTGCAGCGATGGCAGTCGCAAGAGGTATAGAAGATGAGACCGGGCTGAAAGTAGGCATTAAATGGCCAAATGATATTATCATAAACCGGAAAAAAGTCAGCGGAATATTGACAGAAATGAGCGCACAGGCAGATTATGTCAATCATATAGTGGTCGGCATCGGGATCAATGTGCATATGGAAGAATTTCCAGAGGAGCTTCAAAATACTGCGACATCGATTTTTTTGGAGCTTGGCGTTAAAATTAACAGAGCCGCGCTGATAGAGCGGATCTGTGAGTATTTTGAGGCATATTTTGATGTGTTTTTGCGGACAGAAGACCTGTCTGCGATGGCAAAGCAGTATGATGCTTATATGGTAAACCGGAATCAGCCTGTGAAGGTGTTAGACCCAAAGGATACGTATGAGGGTACGGCACGCGGGATTACAACCAGAGGGGAGCTTCTGGTAGATACCTGGGAGTGCAGGAGGCTGGTTTCGTCAGGAGAGGTATCTGTGCGCGGGTTATACGGTTATGTGTAAGGAGTAAACATGTATCAGGACGAAGTTGTATTATGCGGTTCCAGTGCGTACACAAGAAAATTTTATCTAAACAGCGATTTTGAGCATCTGCCCGCGCAGGTAAAGGATGAACTGAAAATTCTGTGCGTATTGTATACAGAAGATGTGGGTGGTACTTTGCAGCTTGTATTTGACGCAGAAGGAAGCCTGACGTTTCGCACGGAATGTGAAGAGAATGATTTTATGTATGACGAAATAGGAAGCGTATTAAAGGTAAAGCAGCTTCAGCAGACGAAGAAGGATCTATTAGAAGCATTGGAAATGTTTTATAAAGTATTTTTTCTGGGAGCGGAGCTTGAGGAGGACCAGGGATGTTATTAGTAACGGATGTAGGAAATTCAAATATTACGTTAGGTGTATTTGATGGAAAAAAACTGGAGGCTACGTTTCGGTTAACGACGAAAATACCACGTACTTCAGACGAGTATGGGATTGTATTACGCAACCTCTTGCAGCACAGCCAGATTGATGTGGCAGATATTCATGCTGTTGTCATATCATCGGTTGTACCAAATGTCATGCATTCGCTGACAAGTGCTATTATCAAATATATCCATGTCACTCCGCTTATTGTGGCGCCAGGCATAAAGACCGGGATTCGGATTGCAACGGAAAATCCGAGACAGATCGGTGCGGATCGTATTGTGGATGCAGTAGGGGCTTATGGATTGTATGGAGGACCGGTCATTGTCATTGACTATGGGACGGCTACGACATTTGATCTGGTAGACGCGTCTGGTGCATTTTTGGCGGGTGTCATTGCGCCCGGGATTCGTACATCTGCAAAGGCATTATGGGAAGAGGCCGCAAAATTACCAGAAATAGAGATCTGTAAGCCAAAAAGTATTCTGGCACAGGAAACGATCAGCAGTATGCAGGCTGGGCTTGTATACGGACAGATCGGACAGACGGAATATATTATCAGGCATATAAAAGAAGAATTTGCTGTCAGCGGCGTCAAAGTCGTTGCAACAGGAGGGCTTGGCAAGACGATCGCATCTGAGACAAAATATATTGATATTTATGATCCCAATTTGACCTTGCATGGAATGCGGCTTATTTATGAGAAGCAGAAGTAACAGGGCTGGATCGTCTGTTTGACAGGCAGGAAGAAATAAAGGTATAAGGAATACAGAATGGTACAATTAAAAATAGGAAATACAGTTTTAAAGAACAATTTGATTCTAGGTCCAATGGCAGGTGTAACAGACCTGCCATTTCGTCTGCTTTGCGCGCAGCAGGGCGCCGGCATGGTATGCATGGAAATGGTCAGTGCCAAAGGTATTTACTACCACAATAAAAATACCGAAGCGCTGCTTGCCGTCGATGACAGGGAACACCCGGTTGCATTGCAGTTTTTTGGCGCTGACCCTGTGATTATGTCGGAGATGGCAAAAAAAATTGAAGACCGCCCATTCGATATTTTGGATATCAATATGGGATGCCCTGTACCAAAAGTCGTCAATAACGGCGAAGGCTCGGCACTTATGAAACAACCGGTACTGGCTGGCAAAATTATAGAAGCAATGGCAAAAGCCATCAAAAAGCCGGTGACCGTCAAGATCCGCAAAGGCTTTGACGACGCGCATATCAATGCGCCAGAGCTGGCACATGTAGCGCAGGAATCAGGCGCTGCCGCAGTCGCAGTGCATGGCAGGACAAGAGAGCAGTATTATTCTGGACGCGCGGACTGGGACATTATACGGCAGGTAAAAGAAGCCGTGTCCATTCCTGTGATTGGAAACGGAGACCTGCATACAGCAGAAGATGTGCTGAAAATGAAAGAACAGACGAACTGTGACGGGTTTATGATCGCAAGAGGCGCACAGGGCAATCCGTGGATATTTGCACAGATCCTGCAAGCGCTTGAAACAGGGAAATATCCAGATAAACCGACCGCAGAGGAAGTGGCGCACATGGTACTGCGCCATGCCAAAATGCAGTTGGAATGGAAAGGAGAATTTACAGGCATTCGGGAAATGCGCAAACACGCCGCATGGTATACAAGCGGCTATAAACATGCGTCCAAGCTGCGCTGTGAGCTCAATACGATAGAAAATTACGGGCAGTTAGAAGAGTTAATGCTGCGTTTTGCACAGGAATACGCACAGGCATAATTTTGGAATGTTTTTTGCTGTGCGGCATATAATGAAGGAAAAGACAAGTCGGACAGGATGTTTTGGGATTTGAGATATTTCGCAAGTGGCTCAAAAAGCGGCGCAGCAAAAAATACAGTGAAACGAACGAACAGACGCAGATCACCGGAAAGGACGGCGCCAGGCAGGCATTTTCACCGATTACTTATTACAATCCGTATATCCGGTATATGCACAAAATAATAGAGCACCTGATCAAACAAAGGGGAATTGCCTATCAGAAGCTGGAGCTTATCGTTATTGACGCTGGACAAGACAGGGATCAGGATGAGCAGGATATATGGACGGTGCTGGATGAGATCGCTTACAAACTGAATTATCTGCTTGTTGTAACGGATACGCCGGACAGATATGAGGCATTTAACGATGAAATGTATGAAGAAAACGGACTGATCGTGCAGTGCATGCCAAAATCTGCGCACAGTAAGGCGCGCGGAAACCTGGTTCTGGATTTTGAGCGGGAGGGCGGTATTTTTCAAGAAAACAGTATATTTAGTAAAAACGAGGCGATTTATCTGCCAATTTATAAAAGACCGTGGGAAATCAGTGAAAACCTTGACATTCTCGTGCCTGTTGGGTATAATACTTTGGTTGTGGATGGCATTTTGCCAGCAGATTTTTTAGAATGCAGCTCCATAAATGATAGATTCAGGAAAGATAAGATGACAGATCGATTGGATCGGGAATTCAGGAAAGGTTGAAAAAGGCTATGGAAAAGAAAAATATTTTGACTTACGAAGGCTTGCAGAAACTGGAAAATGAATTACAGGATTTAAAACTGGTAAAACGAAAAGAAATCGCTCAGAAAATAAAAGAAGCCAGAGAGCAGGGCGACTTGTCCGAGAATGCCGAATATGATGCGGCAAAAGATGAGCAGCGTGACATTGAAGCACGTATTGAGGAACTGGAAAAAATTCTGAAAAATGCGGAAGTCGTTGTAGAAGAAGAAGTAGACCTGGATAAGATCAATGTAGGCTGCCTTGTCAGAATCCTGGATTGTGAATTTGATGAAGAACTGGAATATAAAATTGTAGGGTCTACCGAAGCAAACAGCTTAAAAGGAAAAATCTCAAATGAATCTCCGGTAGGACGTGCACTGCTCGGACGTCAGATTGGCGATGTAGTAGATGTCGAAACGCAGGCAGGCATCTTGCAGTATAAAGTATTAGAAATTCAAAGATCAAATGTATAAAGACAGCGGAGGAAAGAAAATGGCCGGACAGCAGAATCAGGACGTCAACCAGTTATTAAAGGTTCGGCGTGAAAAATTACAGGAATTACAGCAAAATGGAAAAGATCCATTTCGCATTACAAAATATGATGTCACACATCACAGCCAGGAAATCAAAGACCAGTTTGACGCACTCGAAAATACGGAAGTAACGATTGCAGGACGCATGATGTTTAAACGTGTCATGGGAAAAGCTTCTTTTTGCAATATCCAGGATCTTTTAGGCAATATCCAGGCATATGTGGCAAGAGACGACATCGGGGAAGACAGCTACAAGGATTTTAAAAAATATGACGTCGGCGATCTGTTAGGAATCAAAGGAAAAGTATTTAAGACAAAAACCGGAGAAATATCCGTACATGCAAGTGAAGTAACCTTGCTGTCAAAAAGCCTGCAAATCCTGCCTGAAAAATATCACGGGCTGACAGATACCGATCTGCGTTACCGTCAACGTTACGTAGACCTGATTATGAATGCAGACGTAAAAAATACATTTATCAAGCGTTCCAAAGTGATCAGTGCCATCCGCCACTACTTAGACGGCGAGGGATTTATGGAGGTGGAGACGCCAATGCTTGTGTCAAATGCGGGCGGCGCGGCGGCAAGGCCGTTTGAAACACACTTTAACGCACTGAACGAAGACTTAAAGCTGCGTATATCTTTGGAGCTTTATTTAAAAAGGCTGATTGTAGGCGGCATGGAACGCGTCTACGAGATCGGGCGTGTATTCCGCAACGAAGGGCTTGACACAAGGCACAATCCAGAATTTACCTTAATGGAGCTCTACCAGGCATACACCGATTACAACGGCATGATGGATCTGACAGAAAACCTCTACCGCTACGTGGCAAAAAAAGTAACAGGCTCCGAAATACTCACTTACGGAGAGCATACAATCGACCTGTCCAAGCCTTTTGCGCGCATCACAATGGTAGAAGCTGTCAAAAAGTATGCAGGCGTAGACTTTAATGAAGTCCACACAACCGAAGACGCCAGAAAACTTGCCAGAGAACATCACGTAGAATACGAAGACAGACACCAAAAGGGAGACATCCTCAGCCTGTTCTTCGAACAGTTTGCCGAAGAACACCTGATCCAGCCGACATTCGTTATGGATCATCCAATCGAGATCTCTCCGCTGACCAAGAAAAAGCCAGACAACCCAGAGTATGTAGAGCGGTTTGAATTTTTCTTAAACGGCTGGGAGATGGCAAATGCTTATTCAGAGCTGAATGATCCAATCGACCAGCGGGAACGCTTTGAAGCGCAGGAGCAGGCATTTGCAGCCGGCGATGAGGAAGCAAACCATACAGACGAGGACTTTTTGAATGCACTGAGCATTGGAATGCCGCCGACTGGCGGAATTGGATTCGGAATTGACCGGATGGTGATGATTATGACGGATTCTATGGCGATTCGGGATGTTTTATTGTTCCCGACGATGAAGTCATTGGATAAGTAAAAGCCTGTATTTATGCGGGTTTCAGAATGATTTTTGTACCAAATATTTAGGTTTTGTACCAATCTTGTACCATCTGGAAACAGAAATATACAGGGTTATGCAGAGTTGTTGGTAAAAGGCAGCTTATAGAAACTAAAAAGAGTTAAGAAAAGGGGAATATCCTACACAACTGCAGGATATTCCCTTTTCGTGCATTTATTGTAAAAATGCATGGTTTGATGAAGCTTCTAAAAATATAATAGGAATTAAAAACTTATATCAGGTTTTGCAGCTATGTGATATAATACATAGAAAAAGTGCAGCTTTGCGATATAGAAAACAGAAAAAGAAAGGCAGGACGATATGCCAAAAAAGACACCGGACTACGATAACGTTTTCAAGACAATGAAAATGAAGCACAAGCGGCTGTTTGTTTCTGTGATCAATGACGTTTTTGGAAAAGATTATCCATTGGACGTTAAAGTAGATGTACTGCCATCCGAGGGTTATCTGACAGAAAATGAAACAGCAGACGGGAGTAAGGAAATTGAAGAGCAGATTTCGGATTTCCTGATAAAGATCAGGGATGAAGTATATTTGTTGGAATGCCAGAGCTATGATGACGGTTCTATGGCTATCAGGATTGCGGAGTATGCTTTTATTGCTGCGAGGCAGTTTGCAGTATGGGATATTGGTAAGGCAACAATACCAATGCCCAGATTTACGGTTATTTATGTGAAACGTACCGAAAAGACACCAAAGGTAACAACGATTACATTTGCATTCCCAGATGGACAGAGTGTAGATTATAAGTCCGACAATGTGATTCTGGAAGAATTAACGAGAGAGTATATTATTGAAAAGAAGCTGTTTCCATATATTCCATTTTATATCGCAAGGTATGAAAAGGATATTGTAACAGGAGATGATATAGATGCAGCTGTAGATGATCTGGTATATTTTAAAAATGAAATTATCCGGCTTCATAATGAAAGTGGATTGTCAGATTTGGAAATGACAGATCTTATAGGTTTTATAAAAACGATAATCACACATATTACAAATGGAAACAAAAATGAAGAAAGGCTGGTAAATATCATGGGTGGAGTAATAATTGAAACGGAATCAGAAAAACTTCTGAAACAAGGAAAAGTTCAGATGATTATTGAACTAGGTCAGGAGGATGGACTTAGTGATGAAGTTATTCTTAACAGACTCCAGAAAAAAATTGGAATATCACCTGAAAGGGCAAAAGAATATTTGTATAAGTATGGAAAGCAGCTTGTATAAATGAAGAAAGGCTAGTAAATGTTATAGGTGGAAGTATCATTGAAACTCAGACGGAAATATGGATGAAAGATGTGTCGCAAAAAATTATCTATTTCATGAAGTAAGTGTACCGAGGATAATGAAAGTATCAGGCTGCAGGCTTTTCAGAGATTGGATACTGTCAGGGGATATGAAACAATATTTTCCAGATAACCTTGATCTGAAAAAGGAGTTAGTGAAAGCTCGGCGGAGAGATATGGTAGTATTGATTGATAAATGTTACAATGAAGCAATAGAAAAAGGGAAAGGGTTTTGCTGATGAATGATAAAATAATTCAATGGCATCCAGCATTTGTAGCAGCGATGGATTTGGAACTGAATGAAAACAGAAAGGATCTGGAATATAATAAAGAATATAATCTGAATACAAAACCGTTAGAAGTTGACCTTTTGGTTATTAAGAAGAATAAGAAAAGCCAGATTGTTAATGAAATAGGGAAATTATTTCGAGGGAATAATATTATAGAGTACAAATCGCCGGAAGATTCCCTGGATATTGATATGTTCTATAAAGTAGGCGCATATGCTAGTCTGTACAAATCTTATGGTAAGACTGTGGATGAACGGAAAGCGGATGATATTACAGTGTCAATATTTCGGGAAATGAAACCTGTAGGCCTTTTTACGTATTTCAAAAGCCATAATATTAAGATAACAAATCCATATAGTGGAATATATTATGTGATGGATTCTATTTTATTTCCAACACAGATCATTGTGGGCAGGGAGCTGGATAAAAAATCTCATGTTTGGCTTAGAGCTTTGTCAGACCAGATGCAGGAACAGGAAATGAAAGAGCTGCTTGAAAAAATTGAGAAGCTGAAACTAAAATTAGATAAGGAGCTTGCAGATTCTGTACTTGAAGTAAGTATCAGGGCAAACTGGGAAATAATAAAAGAATTGAGGAGGAATGAGAATATGTGTCAGGCATTACTTGAAATCATGGAACCGGAAATTGATAAAATCAAAAATCAAGTCAAAAATGAAACAAAAATCAGAATGATCATTGAACTAGGACAGGAAGATGGACTTTCAGACGCTGCTATTATTGAAAGAATAGAGAAAAAAACTGGTGTGTCATATGAAAAGGCAGAAGCATATATAGAAGAATATGGTAAACAGCCTGTGTAGATTTATAAGTCTGGCGGAAGCAGAATGGAAATTGTATACGAGTAAAAGAGGAATGTTTTGCTAATGGGTAAGGCATTCCTCTTTTTCTGTATTAAGCAGAAATTTTTATAACTTATACAGAGAGAGAATGGATTTTAATCTGCTTTATTTTATAGGGAATGATGGTGTTCAGTGGATTTATAGAAATGTGAAAACGTAATATGTATAGTACCATATAGAAGGATTAGTAAAAATAACAATATTCAGGACAAAATAATTCTCCCTATGTCATGGTGGTATAGGGAGTTATCATTTATTCAGGAGGTAATTAGAATGATTAATGAAAATGAATATATCGAAAGTGAAAACAGCAGCAGATCAAAGGAAAGTTTTATGGTTCAGATTACAAATCCCATGTTGTATGACAGATTACATACACTTTCAGCTGAATATTCGGTATCTGTTGAGCTGCTTGTCAATGCAGCTGTAGAACGTTTCATTGGAGATATTGATTTTGTGAGAAGTCTTCGTACTGGGACAATAGATTTAGAGTAGCCAGCTACTTTTCATCTGTTTCAAAGTAAGAAAAAATAGTACGCAGTACGTTAACTGCCATCTGTTTCCGTTCCATTGGCTGATAGTCAACGATCTGTCTGAACTGTTCTATGATATTGGAATCGCTGTCTGATACAGAATCAGAAAGAAGATAATCAACCGTGATTCCAAGCCTGTTAACAAGCCTCATGAGTGATTTAATGTAAGACTCTGTTCGCCACGTTCAATAGCTTCCATGTATCCTGGATTCTCGGAAACGTGACGAGGTAAAATTGTCAACAGCTTGATTTATAAGGATTTCAGTATAAATCCTCGTCACAATCGAATATTTCATAAACATGACGAGGAATGGCTTGTTTCAGGCATTTATGGGCACCTCGTCACGTAAATCCGAGAATCCAGGATGTATGTGTCAGATATGTCAACAGTTTCTGCAAACTGAACCTGTGTTAGATTTAGTTTCAGGCGTTCTTCTCGGATTCTTTTTCCTAACCTCTTATAGTCCATGCAACTACCCCTTTTTTATTTTATATATAAAAAAACGTTAGAGCAATTCCCGGAATTTTCAAATATATCTAAAGAAATACTATCAGAGTATAAAGATATGCCTGGAAAGACACCGGACTGCAATAACGTTTCCAAAACAATCAAAATGAAGCACAGGTAGCTGTCTGTCTCTGTAATCAATGATGTTTTTGGAAATGATTATCCACTGGATGTAAAAGTGGATGTACTGCCGCCAGAAAGTTATCTGACTGAAAATGAACCTGCAGATGGAAGTAAAGAGATAGAAGAACAGATTTCAGAATTCCTGATAAAGATTAAGGATGAAGTATATCTGCCGGAGTTATGACGACTAGTGTATTGTATCGTTGATATCTGTCAAAACTCCGCTGAACAGGGTTTCAGCGGCAAGGCGCCTGAACGAGGCGATGCGGTGGCATCGCTGAGTGAAGGCAACGCAGTCCGATGGAAGCCTGAGCAGGGAGGTTTGGCTGAGTATCAGTGATACAGTACACTAGTCTATGCAGAGCATTGATTTTAGTTACTATAATTCTATGGAGAATGATAACGTTCTGTGGTCTTACACAGTTTTGATATATTAAAAAAATTAGAAAAAATTTATTAAAATTCGACATTAATCGTCATTTATCGACATTCTTTTCGAAAATTTATAGTTTATAATAAAAATCACTGTAATGAGCTTCTGAGTGTCATATGGAAATTTTGTGGTGTTTTTCACTGGCTATATTTCAAAACATTTTTCAGATGTGTGTTTTAAATTTATTGTGATAAAAAATTGTAAAGTAGTGTAAAGGAACAGTATATATACCAAAATAACCCTTTCTACGTCATGGTAGTATAGGAATTTATCATTTATTTAGGAGGTAATCAGAATGACTAATGAAGATAAATATACTGGTAGTAAAAATGATAGCAACAGCTCAAAGGAGAAATTTCAAGTCCAGCTAACGAATCCTATGTTGTATGACAGATTACATACGCTTTCAGTTGAATATTCTGTATCAATTGAGCTGTTGGTCAATGTGGCTATAAAACGTCTTGTTGATGATGTAGATTTTGTAAGAGGCATTCGTTCTGGTGAAATAAATTTGGAATAAAGACTATTCTTTTTCATTATCAAAATAAGAAAATATAGTACGTAATACGTTAATTGCCATTTGTTTACGTTCCAGCGGCTGGCAATCTGTGATCTGCCGGAACTGTTCTATGATATTGGAGTCATTGTCGGATACAGAATCAGCCAGCATATAATCAATGGTTACTCCAAGTCTGTTGGCAAGCCTCACAAGGGTATCTAACGTGAGGCTTCGTTCCCCTCGTTCAATGGCTCCCATGTAAGTATCAGAAATGTCAATGGATTCTGCAAGCTGGGCCTGAGTCAGATTTAGTTTCAGACGTTCTTCACGTATTTTTCTTCCTAATTTTTTATAGTCCATGTTATCACCCCATTTTTATTTTATATATTATGGTATAAAAATCGAAATATCTGTATGTGGTTTTTATATTGACTAAAAGTGGTAAATATGATAAAATGTATTTGGAACGTAAGAAAAAATTTGTATAATAGAAAGGAAATAATTGAAATGGGTTTTTTAGATGCGTTATTTTCGTCTTCATCAGGGAAAGGCGGGGTTCCCGATTATTTAAAGCGAGAATATGAAAAATTTGGTCTTGATCCGGATAATGAAATTAGTGATGCAAATGAACATAAAAAAATGTATTGTACCAGATGCCGCAGAATTTACAATGGAGGAGCAAGGTGCCGGGATTGTGGCAATATATTAGTTGAATGGCATTAGCTTCTTTGAATAAAAATATCAAAATTTCTGTTTGATAATGCTTTTGAAATACTAAAGGAAGTTAATGGCTGCAGGGAAGGTTTATATAGCCTTCCCTCTTTTAAGAAAGAGTGATTAAAGTGATAATATTTATTATATTAATAATTTTTGCTATTGTTTATGCAGCACTTCCTTTGTGGGCAAAATTAATTGTTTTTGCTATCAATTCCTTTTTTCCAGACCCCATTCCAGTTATAGACGAAATATTAATGATTGTGGCTGTAATCAATGATATCAGTAAAATTTATAAGGCAACGAAAATAGCAGAATGGATACGGGCACATAAGTTGCTATCGTTTTTTATTTGCATCATGCTCATCGTTTTTCTATCATCTGTTATTTCAATGATATCTCGCTAATTTACTATATTATGGCAGATGCTATATAACTGTTTTTTAGAAATTTTATCAGTAAGTGGGAGAAGTCCATGTATAAGAAGCTGAAAAGAATTCCATATGATTTAGAGCCATATATTCAAATCGAGATGTAGACAATTAAAGATGCTGACGATAATGTGATGATTTCGTCATATTGTTTGAAATATATAAAAGATGTTGAATGGTATATTGAATTTCTTCGAGCAGGAAACAATTACAATAGAGGGATATTTGAAAAATAAAGTTATTCGTATTAAAGTTACTGGAAAAATGCGCGGGGTATATGCTGTATCATTAAAGGCAGCAGGAGGTATTGGAACTTTAAATACATTGAGATAGATATAAAATTATTGGAAAAGGTAAATACCATATAAAACTGCAAAGAAAATAAATAATTTTAATACAATAAAGGAGATAAATATATGGGTGATTTTAAAAGTAATTATAATGGAAATGATGGAGGGGGACTTGGAACAATTATGGAAGCAATTGCTGATACGCCTGCTCTTATAAACCGCATTTTGGATTCTGAAATCTCGATAAGTAATATTCCATTGAAAATTTCTAATTGGGATAGAAAATTATGGGATACACTTGAAGAATGTAAAGGCTGGCGTTTACAGCAAAATGAGTTTACAAAACATTGCCGCTTAGTAGATCCTGACGATATACGACGTGCATGGGGAACAAAAAATGGGATGTATAAGGCGTTGAAATCCCTGAAAAATTCAATCAGATAGGTATAGTTGAAAAAAGGATGCAGAATTATTACAGAAACAAGTTATAGAAGGATATTCGAGCGTAAGCAACACTTCATTGTTTAATTTGATCAAATCAGAAAGGTAACGGTATCAAGCAATGAAAATTCCATTTGGCCGGCTCATGTTATTTGCTTTAATAACATCTTTTTTATTTGGATTATGTGAGCCTTTTCTAAAATTACCTCTTTTTATTATGGTCTACCATTTTATTATATCTTTTTCACAACTTGCTGCAGCTATATGTTTCCTCCTATGGCTTGCTATAACATTGTTTTGTCCATCTTCATTGTTTGAACCTGGTCAAAGTATTAGCGGTAATACTTATTGGCTTGATGATTTATTTTACGGGATTCCTTGGTTCAGAATTTCAGTGCTCACTTTTTTCATCTCCTTAATACTGGGCGGGCTTTCCGTATGGATATTTTCGCTTGCAATTACAATTTCTCTTGTATCACTTGAGATGTACATAGCCCGGTTCTTATTTTTCATTTATGGTTCAGCGGGTAGATAAATGGAAAGATAACAACTTTCAAGGATTGTTCCACACAGGGCGTAAATACCAAAAGGAGTATGAGGAATGAAAAAACTCGAAACTGTATAAAATCATATGCCATAATCTACATAGTTGAAAATTATATTTTTAGTCCAGATGCGAAAAATCAGATGCAATATGATTTGCTTTATGTTGTGAGGTGATGTAAATGAAATTAAAAAAAGCGCTATATCGTTTAAAACCACCATGTGCCAAATGTCCATATACACTTAACCTGATATATACATTCAGAAATCCTTGCCCACAGTGTCGGGAAACAAATTATCAGGCATTTGAGCGGTATCAAAAAATGTCACAGGGCAGCCAGCGAATTCTGTGACTATCGAATTTCACCTTATTTCAATGATATATTATAAAGTTATAATATTATAGGAAATGGGGTGATAAAAAATGTCTAATAAAAAAGTGTTTGACACAGTTCTGATCTTATTATCGGCACTTCTTATAGCGGCGAAGACTATAAATGATAACATGAATATATTAGAACTGGATAACGAAACGAAATAGCAAGTCTAAATAAAGGGTTCCTGTGATGGGGAACCCTTTATTTGTTTCCCGCGAATTTAATCAAACGCAGAATAACAAAAGGAGATATTTAAGATGGCAGCTTTAATTGAAACAATGTTTTCCGTAAGGGAAAAACCGTGGCACGGGCTTGGTACAATTGTTATGGAAGCCCCGGCATCAGCAGAAGCCCTCCGCCTTGCCGGGCTTGACTGGAATGTAGTACAGGAACCGATTTATACAGGCTTCAAAGAACAAGTTGAGGGATACAAAGCAAATGTAAGGGATACAGACAGAAAAGTCCTTGGCGTGGTATCAGACCGTTACAAAGTGGTACAGAATGTGGACGCTTTCAGCTTTACGGATGAACTTCTTGGAAAAGGCGTACGTTATGAAACTGCCGGGTCATTACAAGATGGCAGAAAGGTGTGGCTGCTGGCAAGGCTTCCGAGGGAATACATCATTGCCGGGGAACGTATCAGCCCGTACCTGGTATTTTCAAATACACATGATGGTTCGGGTTCCGTAAAGGTTGCAGTTACGCCTGTGAGGGTTGTATGCAATAATACACTGAACCTGGCTCTGAATACGGCAAGAAGAAGTTTCAGCATAATCCATACAGGAAATATACAGGACAAGATACAGGAGGCAAAGGATACACTTTTCATGGCAGAAGAATACATGGACTGCCTGGGTGTGGAATTTGAACAGCTCCGCAGACAGAAAATAACTGATCAACAGATAAAAGAATATATAGAAATTCTTTTACCAATGGAAAAAGAACCTACGGCAGTACAGAGCAAGAATATCATTCGTCTTCGTGAAGATATGATGAAACGATATTATGATGCGCCGGACCTGAAAAAATTGGGAAACAATGCATACCGTTTTATCAATGCGGTATCAGATTTTGCCACACATGGCAGCCCGCTCCGAAAAACTGCAAATTACAAAGAAAATCTGTTTTCACGTACTGTTGATGGAAATCCTGTCATTGATAAGGCATATCAACTTGTGAAGTCAGCTTAATGATCAATCCATCAGGGACAGCCGGGGTCAATAACTATGATGCTCTGTATCATTACAATGTTATTTCATTCTGGCTGTTTTCTTTATTGTGGGAATAGATTTGAATATTTTATTTATTCTATAACAGCGAAAGAAGGGGGAATAAACATGTTTGAAAAAATAGCATTATCAGAAATGAGCCATACAGAGTGGCTGCGTTTAAGAAAATCGGGTATTGGAGGTTCCGATGCAGGGGCTGTCTGTGGCGTAAATCCATACAGCAATGTCATGAAAGTATATAAAGATAAAGTCAGTGATGAAACAGAGGAATTGGATAATGAAGCTATCCGTATCGGTAATGACTTAGAAGATTATGTTGCAAGGCGTTTTATGGAGGCTTCTGGATTAAAGGTAAGAAAATCAAATTTCATGTACCGGAGTGTAGAATATCCATTTATGATTGCTGATGTTGATCGTCTTGTAATTGGCCAAGATGCAGGGCTTGAATGTAAAACAGCCAGTGCCTATCAGGCTGATCAGTGGGCAAATGGAAACATTCCCCTTCATTATATTATGCAATGTTATCATTATATGGTAATCACAGGGAGACGTACATGGTATATTGCAGCCATTATTTTAGGAAAAGAATTTACATATCGTAAATTGGAATGGGATGATGCACTGATTCAACAGCTCGTTTCCATTGAAAAAGATTTCTGGAATAACTATGTGATGAAAGGTATTATACCGCCGCCGGATGGGAGTCGGATTTGTGATGAAGTAATCGGACAGTATTACCATACAGCAAAAAAATCCAGTACGGTTGAACTTGTAGGATTTGATGACAAATTGAAAAGACGTGAAGAAATACTCAATTATATTTCAGAATTGCAGGAGGAACAAAAACAGATTGAACAGGAGGTAAAACTGTTTATGAAAGATTATGAGTATGCTGACAGTGAGAATTTCCGTGTTTCATGGAAAAATGTTGATTCGACAAAGCTTGATACGAAACGTATCAAATCAGAAATGCCGGAATTATATGAAAACTACGGAAAAATATTTCATTCAAGGAGATTCGAGGTAAAAATAGCATAAAAAAGATCATACTTAATTTCTGCCAAAGTATACAAATATAACTACAAACAAAAATCCACATAGCAGAAAGGAAAAAGATGAAAAAAGATGAAAAAAGATTTTATTAGGTTACTTAAACCAAATGAAATTGAATGCAGGACAGCAACCATCAATGCAAAAGGCCTAAGTTTACTGCTCTATAAAGATGCAAGGGTAGACCAACGTATTCTTGATGAAACTTTTGGAGCTTTTGGTTGGAAAAGAAGCCATCAGTGTATAGATGGGAATCTCTACTGTACAGTGGAAATTTATAATAGGGAATCTGGTGAATGGGTATCAAAACAGGATGTCGGCACGACTGGATATACAGAAAAAGAAAAATCTCAGGCTTCGGATAGTTTTAAAAGGGCGTGTTTCAACTGGGGAATCGGAAGAGAATTATATTCTGCGCCGTTTATATGGATTCCGGCAGATAAAACATCTATCCAGATGAAAGAAGGCCAGAACAGGGAGAAACGGTATTATTGTAATGACCATTTTTCTGTTTATTCGATTCAATATAATGATGAAAAAGAGATTCAGTCACTTGTAATTATAGATAATATGGCTCAGCCTGTGTTTGAATGGAAATCGGCCCAATCAGTTGAAAGGAATGGAAATACTGGAAAAGCGGCAGATAAAAAAGAGCTTGTAGAAGTTTCTATTTCAAAGAACCAGATGGATTCCCTGCAGGCTGAGCTTGTCAGGACCGGTGTAACAATAGAAAACGTGAAGGACAGGTATAAGATACAGAATCTTGGAGATATGAATGAAGAATTATATGGGAAGGTAATGCTTGCACTGTCAAGAACAAAATCAGTCCACGTAGCATAGGAGGAAATAACGATATGATGTATTTTAAAGAATTTACAGAAATGATATTAAAGGAAGTACAAAAAATGACAGATGGAATATTTGATATTTCGACAGTCACTAACATGAAAAACAACGGCATCAAATGTACAGGCATGTCCGCTATGGCAAAAGGGAGTCACTGCGGCCCATGTATATATTTGGATGGCTATTATCAAGAATATAAGAATAAACGTATCGGACTGCATAACATAGTGGATGAAATTTACAGGAAGATTATGGAATATCAAAATGGTTTTCTGGATATAAATATCATGGATTTTATGAACTGGGATATTATTAAGAACCATGTTTATGCAAAGTTAATTAATGCAGACAGAAACAGAGAACAGCTTTCTATGATTCCATACAGATTGTTTTTAGATTTAGCTGTTGTTTATTATATTGAAGTAAATAATTCTGAAAATCAGGAAACGGGTATGATTCTTATTAATGATCATCATATGTCCGTATGGGGACAGAATGAAAGGAAGCTTTATCAGACAGCTTTGATAAATATGCGTTTGTGTCACAGCATGGTATTTGAAAACATACAAAATATTCTCAAAAGTTTTGTTCCAGAAGAACCTGGTCTTCGGGAAGGCAGAGGATTATTATTTGATTTGGGTGCATATGTTCTGACAAACTGCCGTAAGTACTACGGAGCATCCCAGATTCTTGATAAAAATACCTTAAAGAAAATTTCTGATAAAATCAAGGGTGATTATATTCTATTGCCAAGTTCCGTGCATGAAGTTATTATATTGGCTTCTGACCGTAAAATAGAATATGGTGGACTGGCAGATATGGTAAGAGAGATTAATGCTACAGAAGTCAGTGCAGAGGAATATTTATCTGACCATGTGTATGTTTATAATAGAAGCAAAGAATTAGTAGAAATAGCAGCATGATATTTGTTAGGAAAACAGGAAATCTGGATATAAGGACTGGTTTTCCTGTTTTCATATTTGAGATGATATAAAGAAGGATATGATAATAGATGATGGATAGATCATTGCAAAAATGCAGGAAAATAAAAGGGATGATATGGTATGATTGATAAAATTTTTGACAATTTTGAAATATTGTATGAAAACTATATGGATATGCCTGAAACACAGAAGGAAAGAAATAATATTTTCAAACATATGGAAGAAAAGGGTATTGACATTATAGAAATAGAACAGGATATTTCTACTTTAAATTCAGAATATGAAAGACAGGGCTTTTTGTATGGATTTCGCTATGCGATATCTTTATTTCTGGATGGTACATTACGTTATGAGTAAGCATAGTACTATAACAAATTTATTACTGGGCTAAAACGTTAAACATGTTAGATTCTGCTAACTGTCATGCCATAGCAGCAGAAATATTTGCTGCTATGGATGGACAGATTATTTTTTTGATATTTCAAGTACAAATTATTTGCTTTGATTATTTAAAAAATATATTAGAGGATGAATATAGTTATTGAGTAACTATATGAGGTATTTACATTAATAATATGGGGTTGACTATGATATATTGAACATGATACGCTATAAATTAAAATTAAAGACAGAGTAATGCATTTATAAAAAATAATCGGGGGTGTTTAATCCCCGATTATTTTTTATAGTATTCTGATTATTATTAATTATATATTATAATAGTAAAATAATACAAGAAAGAGAGGATAAATAATATGGATAATGAAGAATTATTAGAACGAGTTGAAATGCTGTATGAGGAAATGTGCAGGGTAAAACGTGCCGTATATGCTTCCATAAACGGAGAGGCATTTACAGAAGCATTTAATGAAGAAGTATATTTAGAAGCAAAGCAGGAACAAAAACAATCCTATGCTGCTTTAATGCGGATGATTGAACATCTCCTAAAGATTAAATACTGCACTAATAATAGAAATTATGATCATTGGTGTGGAGAAGTAGAAAATCATAGAAATAGAGTTTCAGATTATATTTTATGGGGAACTAAAAAACAGGATACAAACCTCAAAAAATATTTAGAGAATAATATTCAAGACGTATATGAAGATGGTATTAAAGAATACAAGAAAGATGCCCAAAAATATTCAGATCTGATAGATATATCAAGGCTTATATCAAAGGAATGTCCAGAATGCCCTTGGGATTTAGAACAATTAATGGATGATGATATCGAAGATCTGTTAGCCAGATTGCCAGATATGGAATAGAAAGAAAGGAAAATATTATGCTATACAATAATTTGTTTAAAATAGGAGACAAAGTAAAAATCTCAAATAAAGATTCTGATGAGAAATCTTATATTATTGGAGGAATTATAGAGAGAGAAAAAGCCTGGAATGATCATGAATATCAATATAAACTCAGAAACATAGATGAATCATCAAATGGGCTATTAAAAGGAATGTTTAATGAAGAAGACCTTGAGATTATTCAAGAAAGAAAATCAGATACAACCCCGGAGATAAATTTATTCATGGAATATTTACATCACTCTGAAATAGATGAAGGTTTATCAGATAATAAACCAAAATTCAGAATAGGCGATGTTGTTAATGTTTGTGGATATAAAGATCTTCAATCTGTCAAAGAAATAATTGAATTTACTAACGGGCAATTCCAGTATGATACTGTCCCAATAGATGATGAAGATCTGACTTATAGATTTGAAGAATCTTCCATAGAATTTCAGTATCATGATCCTAATTATGAGTTTTATTATACTGAATATGCAGGGAATGGTCTGCCTGCATGGAGAGGTGAATTGTATAATGTATACACTTTATATGTTGACCAGCAGTCACATCCATATGACGGATTAGATGAAAAACTAATAGAAGAATATAATAATGATACAATTCCACCTGAACGTATGCAGCATATATTACATGATCATTCTGCATATGACAGAATCAATGATGTAATTAGAAATGCAGGGAAAAAGAAGGTAATAGCAGAGAATCTCAATATCAGTGTAAATGATTTAAGGTATCTCGAATTATCAGTGAGACGTAAAATAAACGCACGAAATCTGAATGATACAGATTTAGATTCAAAGAATAGAAAATTTACTACACTGGAATACCAATTTATATCTGAAATAAATAAGTTTGATAAAAAAGATATTTATCCTTTAGATATGACCAACCTGCAAATTATGGGCGCAATAAAAGAAGCATATAAATCTGCTCATAGAGCTGGAAATCTGAAAATTAAATTTGATACAAAAGATGATTCTTCGTTAGCAGCGCCGGATAAAGGTAAACGGTTATATGAAGGATATTCTTCAAAATATAATTTGATCATTCAATTCTGGTATAACTTTGATCTCGGTATAATCGAAACGGCTTATCCTGTTACGAGTGATAGAAGTAAGAAGCATTGAAAAAAGAAGTAATAAAGATAGAGTGGATAATTCCACCCTATCTTATTTTAGGTTATTAATGTATTATTTGTAATTTTATGATATAATGCAGAAAATTACAGATATGGAGGATAAAGAATATGAGTAAATTTAGAATAGGAACAAAAGTGAATATTGTAAGAGGAAATATGAAAAATTTATCAGGTGTAATTACAGAATCATATGATATGACTACAACATACTATCGTGTTAAAATTGATGATAAAGAGGAAAGAGTATTTTCAGAACATAATTTAGAATTTGAAAATATTCTGGATATGGAAATAGAATCAGATGAATTATCTGGTGTTCTTGGTAAATGGAATGGATTTGCTCCCGATTCAGTAAATATCGATAATGCAGATCATTTCTTTATGGAGATGGCGGAGATATATCCTAAATATAATGATGATCATAATATAAAACGTAATCGATTCAAAGTGTCGGTTGTACAAGGCGGTGAAGGTCCTGTTCCACATGTCCATGTTTATTTTGAACATAAGGATTCAAAGCAAGATGTTGCATATATATGTTTAGGTAGTAATGAATATTCTCCTCAACATGATAAAGAAACAAAGATTCTCAATTCTCAAGAACGAAAAGCATTAGTTAAATTCTTTAATACATTTCAAAAAGGTGTATTTATTTCAAGTAAAGATGGTAATCCGATTCCTGCTAATTGCTGGCAGGAATGTGTTGATATATGGATAAAGACATATCGCCCAGAAGATCCGACCAGATACTTTGAAGTAGATGAAGAAACTGGACTGTATATAATGCCGGATTATTCAGAAATACACTTTCCAAAATCAAAGAAAACAAATGCTAAAACAGAAAGTACAGAATCAGGTGATATAATGAACGAAAATATTCTGGATATGGAAATAGATGATTATGATTATTTTACCGAAATGTCTGAAATGCAATCATATATCGAAGCATTTCTTGAATCGGGAAATAGAAGAGATAAGAAAGATGATTGTGTAACTGAAATAGGTTTAGCGATTGAACATTTATTGAAGTTGAAATATTGTACAAATGACAGGAATTATAGAGTGTGGTGGAATTCATTTTCAACGCATATAGGTGCATTTTCTTCATATGCCAGAGGGTTGTCTAAAAAAGATAATGAAAAACTTATGGCATATGTAAAGAGTAATAATCTTCAACGTTCCTATGAAATTGGAGTCAAAAATTATAAGCATGCCGCTAAAAAATATCCAGACCTGAAAGATGGTGAAAAATATATACCAACGGGATGCAAATGGTCATTAGATGATTTAATTAATCCTAATGTTACTCTTGAAGAACTGCTGGCTAAATTACCAGATATGGAATAGAAAGGATTACAAAATGAAAAATGAAATTGATATAATGGATATACCGATAGAATCAGATGTATTATCTGGAAATACACTTTCCAAAATCAAAGAAAACCAATGCTAAAACAGAAAGTACAGAATCAGGTGATATAATGAACGAAAATATTCTGGATATGGAAATAGATGATTATGAATCATACTATGAGATGGCGCAAGTTAAATGGGGATTCATGAGCATCAAGTTAGCTATCTATGGTAAAGAAGGCAGTTACCCGCATTTTCATTTCTATAAGGAATGTGCTCCAGAAAAAGGTATTCCAGAAGAGAAAAAAGCTAGTGGAGGCTGCTTATGTATAGAATCTGCAAATTATTTCATTCATGGAACTCATACAGAAAAAATGAATCCAAAAGAAATTGATGGACTAATTGCATTTCTTAGAAAGAAAAACAGAACATTTACATCAATAACAAATTGGGAATATATAGTAGGTCAATGGAATGATAATAACCCAGATCAGAAACAGCTTCCTGTAAACATTGATATTCCTGATTACAGAAGTGATATGAATACCATCCAAGAAGACAAGAGAAAAAATAAATAGTTATAATCAGTAGAGATAGGGTGGAATTTCCACCCTATCTTTATTATCTGTCATTATTATACTTTTTCTGTATAATCCAATGAAATCCATCCTGTTTTAGACTTCAGAAGTCCCCATTTAGAAGCCACTTCGCATTTTGATTTTTTTATGACAGTGTAAATGCTATTGTTGCTTTTTGTATAATATTAGTATTATTTATTATATAATTTTTATAATATATACATTGATATAATTCTATATATTTATAGCATTTATACGTATTATATAATCAATTTATACTAATAATCCATTATATTTATATAATCTAAAAATGCGTATACAATCATATTTAATATTATATAATTTGAATTATAAATATCAGCATATAGTTCCCTGATCATTATGTAACATATTTAGAAATGTATAGAATAAATAAAATATAACCGTGTTAAAGTTTATATAAAAATTTGCCTGATATATTTTTGATTAATATAATTCATCGCTATTAATAATATACTATAATTTACATAGGATAAAAGTATTAGGAAATAAACTAATATAGTGTTAGGGAATATACATAATGAAATTTATATAAGTATGATTTATACAGAATCATACATTGCTTTAATTTATTTAAGTAAACATTGAAAATTTTAATAAGTACAGGAGTAAAATACTATATATGTAAATTAATATATAGAAAGCTTAATGAAAGATATATTGATAAGAACGCAGTCATTATATTTTAACGAAAGGAGTAATAGAATGTTACGTTCATCTTTAGGATTCCATACAATGACTTTATCTTTACTAATGGAAACCAGGACGGTACGGTCATTAATCAGGGATTTTAAGAAATACAGCAGGGATACAGGGCTTGTACAGATATACCGTGATGGAAAAAATAAAATTTTTATCAGATACTACAGGGAAGACAAGGGCATTGTATGGAGTATCCGCAGCAATAACTGGGACATAAACTTTCAGTCATATATGGTCGAAGCAACCATAAATCCCAAAATACTTGCAGGCATCCATGATTATATAACCGCTGCCACTTATGAAGATATGGATGCTGCCATAACTAATTTTAATCTTGAAGCAAAAAGGATATCACCAATACTGGAAACTTTTGACTGTTACAGTCTAAAACGGGTTGACTACTGTATCAATTTCTGTATAGATGAACTAATAGCCGGAATCAGTCCGGAACAGATCATGAACCTGATCAGGCGCAGTGACATTCCATCCCGTTTTAAAGAATGGACAACATATGATCCGGTATCCCACCGGAAGAAAAGCAGGCCCGGCAGCTTCTACCTGATAAATCCATCTGTCAATATCAACTGTTACAGCAAATATATGCAGATGATGGAACGTTCACAGGAAAACAGGGAAAAAGGATATCCGCCTATACCACAAGAAACATTGGACGTATCAAAAAATATTATCCGTTTTGAAGTCCAGTGTAAATACCATAAAATGTATATACTTTCACAAAGGGCAGAAGAATCAGGAAATTATGATAAGAATAAATATAAAAGCCTGCTCAGCCATGAAACCTGTAACGAAGTAATCAATTACTATTATAAAAAAACCATTGGAAGAAGCGGCTGGTATACTCTGGCAGATGCCGTCCGTATGGTAAAATCCTGTAACTATAACAGCCAGAAAGAAAAGCGATTGATTGATGCATTGAACATTATAAACCAATTACGCAGCGTTGCCAGAGCAAAAGAGTGTTATCATGGACAAGACCTGGAAACTTTTAAACGGACTTTAAATGATTTATCCAGTATTAATGTAAATCCTGTTACCATACCAAAAGAATGGGGATACAGGCATATCCCAAACCTGCTGTATACCTACTATGATAAAAAACAAAAAGAAGAGATGCAAAAGCAGTGGATGGAAGAATATCTTAACAGGGGTTATGGCAGCTATAACAAAAAGTTTGGATGCCTTTCTGGTTAAAACAGTTTGAAAGTTTTTTAACATGTTATTATTGCTGCTGCCAGTGTCTACATTTAACAATATCCATGACCTGTCTAACTGATATACCATCTATATTTATAATAGTGTATATTTTTGTTGCAGCATGTAAATAGTTTTTGATTAATGATGTTATATTTGCAACAGCTAAGATATGCCGCATTTTCGCCGCATATGCCCACGATGCTAATATATCTAAAAAATTATTTCGTCCGTGGGCGTAAATATAGAATTATTAAAATACTTCATATATACCTGTAATATAGTTCTTGAATAAATCAGCTTCTTCCAATATAATTATAGTAAATTTTAGAAGGGGATGCTATGGATAAAGAAAAGAATGAAGTACGGGAAGTAAAAATGGATGATTTATCAGATCATGACGCATTAAAATTGTTTTATGAAATCAAATTAAGCAGGCATCCTTTTTCTGGCTGTAGCTATTTACAGAAGATTGAAGTAGTCAGATATTATAACGGGATCATAAAAGAATGCTCGCAGCAGGGAAAGAGAACGGATTTGGAAGAAAAAAATCTGAACAGAAAAAAAGACGGGGAATTAGTAAAAAGTAGACAGAAGTTGGAAGAAAAATCTGAACAGAATACAGAGGGTAGACAGAAGTTGGAAAAGAAAACGAAACGGATGAATACAAGAGATGTGATAGCCCGTAAACTTGGAATATCCACAGCTACATTAAGTAAATACAGAAGTATCATTAAATTACCTGATGATATAGCTGACCATATAGGACGAATGCTTGACAGGAAGATGATAACTTTTAAGGCTGCCTGCAAAATATCCCAATCTGGATTAAGTAAGCTTGATATTAGAACACTTTTGAGATGCATAGAAGAATCACCAGATATGAAGGTCGATATGGATAAACTGGAAATATTGCTCTGCAATAGAAAAAGAAAAGAAGGTGTCATCTTTCCAGTATACGATGATATATTTAAACAGGTTTTGGTTTCAAAGAATTTAAAACAGACGCTATGACGGTATAAATCTCTGAAAAGGTTGTTTTGCAGGCAAATATGAAGAAAATGTATTTAGTGACTGCTGTTCCTTAATTGCTCTGCAAAATGTAGTGACTGCTGTTTGGCGAAAGAGAAGAGGGTCTATGTATATTAACGGAAATATAGCTGTTACATTTGACAAAGACGGAAAATTTGTTGATTTGTTCGATAGAGAAAATAATATATTAGGGACAGATTATAGCTGTTTAGATAGGGAAATGTTAATTAATAATAATACAATTGAAATTGGAGAAAAAAAGAAACGCATTCAAGCAGTATCTATAAAAGATCTAAGGATTGTATTCGAACAGCTTTTGTCGGCTGTATATCAAATATATGGTAAATATAATATATATATTGATTATGGAAAATTGAATTCTGAGTTATTAGTTAATCAATTGATATTTGATATATTATTTGATAAATATTCAGATCATTGTCTGGCTAATAAAATGACAAAAAATAAATATTCAGAAATAATTAGTTTAAAGTTTGGAGATATCAATCTTAAAGATAATATAAACAAGATTATTGAAAGAAGCATGAAGCAAAACTACCAAATGATGAAATCTCCACAGCTCAGAGAAGAGCTTTTGCAATTAGGGGTGTATCCTGATAATTACGACAAATATTTTACACCTGTATCCAGAGAAAATATTAGCAAAAAGAAACCCAAATATGTATGGGATCATTTATTTTATAATCATTATATGATTACTTACAAGCAATATCGGCGCCAGCTTACAATGGACAGCCATAATTATTCTTATGAAACATTTTTTGAAGATTTAGGCCAATATAATAAATTTGTAGAAATATTGCTGCCTGTTGATAATGAATCGCCAGAGAAATATTTTTATATGACGATGGATTATTACCATTTGGAGTTTTATAAGAAAATAGATTTTATTTTTAAACTTATTAGCAATACACCTGAATCGGCAATATCAAATATTGACAAAGAGCATTATTTAGTAAAATATTTTCATCCTATAGTATTAGTGCCAATAGTAAATGATAACAAACTGGTTTATACTTATAAAGCTAAATATTATAAAATGCTTTTTTTCATTGAAGAAATGCTGTATCAACAAATGAAGGGTATGAGTGAGAGTGAATTAAGCGACAGCGATTTTGGCATTCAGCTATTTAATTATCAATTAATGCGGGCTAAAGCATATGAGCTGTTTAAGTATCATTATGAATTTGTATCTTCCGATTATAGTGATATAAAAAAATTTATTTCTCAATGCTACAATATGCGGACATACCATGATTCAAATGAAGTTTGGAAGATGATAAAAGGCAAAGAATGGAAATATTTGGATGTTGAAACCAAACGCGATTTAAAAAAGTTAATTAAGAAATTTATATCAGTAAACAGTGCTCTATTTTGGAAATCTTCTAAAAGGGAGTATGGTATTCCTAAATAACGATATAGATTAGCAAAAAACCGGATTCTTCCGGTTTTTTTATTTTGCGTCAAACTGTCCAACTTTTTTATTTCCCAGTAGGTATAATGTTAAAAAACAAGGGAGGGGTGAAAAGAGATTTGATTAAATACCTGATGTTGTCAGGGATTACCAAGCGGTTAGAAATGTGATTTGTGAAATACATTATAAATGAATTCCCAATTCACATTTTATAGCAATTAGGTCAGGAGGCGAGACATGGTTCAAAATAATTGGAGAGGTCCAGTGGTAGATGAATACGAGTTTGATATTTGTGCAGGCTGTAGTTTTTACCCCTGTGAATATATAGGGGAATTTACAAAATTTATGGAAAATCATTCCAGACCCCCCGATTATGATAGTTTAGATGGAAATATATTACTTTCGGAATGGGATGAGGCGAATAAAATCATTAAGACTGTTGGGGCTACAGTTGTTGAGATCGACGGACGCATGATAGAAGAAAGTACTCCAACAGAGGTCGTCGATAATAGACGCAGCACCGGATTCCTGTCATACGACCGGGTAGGATTACAGAATGGATGCATCATGGGGCCGCGATATGTTAGACAGGTGGAATGTGGAAGGAAAAGCGTTGCTGACGGCATTGGCGACCATTATCAGGTACAGCTTGATTTTGACTATAGGATTGAGGAAAACGTTCCTGATAGATGGGAGCCGAAACAACCAGTAGTCCTTTCAGCCCAAACTGGACAAGGGAAAAATTATTTCATCGAAAATTTTCTAATTCCATATCTGGAAGATCTAAACTACAGAAACAAAACTAAATTCAGAATATTAATTATTAGTAATCGGCTAGCTTTGAAACGACAGATGGAAATACATATCAGAGACCAGGATAATGATAATGAAAAAGATGAGCAAAAAATCTATTCCTTTAAAAATGTAGCGGATGTTATGACATACCAAGGATTGCTCAATAAAAAGGAATTTTTAGAGAGAGTGCAGAAAAAAAAACGGTCAGGTTATCTTTTTGTGATTTGTGATGAGGCACATTTTTTTACCTCTGACGCTATATTCAATCCCTACACGCAGGAAATACTGTCCTTTATTGTAGTTCTGTTTAAAAAGGCAATACGGATTTATATGACTGCAACGCCATACGAATGCCTACAATATATTTGTGAACATGAGGAATATCCACCCGTTTTTTATCATTTTCAGCGTGACTACAGTTATCTGAATGTGAAGGCTTATTCAGAGATCCGGGAGCTTTATGATGACATCATTAAAGGTGTGAACAGGGCGGAAAAATGGTTAATTTTTATTGATGACAAGGCAAAGTGCCAGAGAGTGAAGGACGAACTGGAGGAAAAGGGGGAAAAAATGGGTATTTCTTTACAGAATGATGATTCTAAAGCAGGAAAAGTATATGCCGTCAGTGCAGACAGTAAAAATGATGAAATTTATAAATTGATTGTTCAAGAAGAAAAACTTGTGAAAGGCATTCAGGTGCTAATTACAACTTCGGTGTTGGACAATGGCGTCAATCTTACAGGAATTGACCATATTGTAGTGTCGGACATGTCGAAAGTAAAATGTTTGCAGATGGTGGGCAGGGCCAGAAAGAATGGAAGTAACGATTCAAAGACTTTGTACCTCAAGAGGTTCGACAAAAAATACGTGGCAGACAGAATCCATGATTTAAAAGAACAGCGAAAAGCTTATCATGATTTTGATCTGGCATATGGGGATTTGAATGACCAATTTTTTTCAAGAAATCGTGATGAATACAGCTTTCTTTTCAAATATTTTCATGGAAATGAAACTGACTGGAAAAATGCGAAACATTGGTTTGGAAGATTACAAGAAGAACCCGTCCGGTTGTTTCCTAACATAATTGCGAGATATTTATTAGATAGGTACCTTTCCATGTACGAATATATTTGTCAGGAGATGGAAGATGAGCTGAAAAGAATTGAAGCATCTGGACAGAAAATAAAAAGGCTTCCGGGGCAAAAATATTTGGAACATCAGCTTTCCTGGTTTGGAAAAGAGTATTGTGCAGATGATGACCAGACCTTGTGTGATAAGGATAAAGCAGAAAAAGAATTTTTAGATTTTTTGAAACTATATTCTGAGGAAAAAGGGTGTATTGATGATGAGGAAAAGGAGGTGTTCAAAAAAGAATTTACCCGATTGCATGATGCGGCATTTCCAAGGGAAGATAAAAATAAGAGTCGTAATTATGGCATTAACTTAATGAATAAAATTTTGGAAAAGAAATCGTTGAATTATAAAGTAGAGAGCCATTCAAAATACTGGCAGGTTGTTGATTTCATTAGAAATCCAGATAATACAGGTCAAAAATAATATGCGTATATTTGTTGGAGAAAGTTGACAGGAAACATAAAAAATATCTTAGACCGGCAGATAAATCGTATTTTCAGTTTTTTTGATTATATATTCTTGTTTAGAGGAGGTGCACTTATGACAGAAAAGGTTCCTATTTGGGAGAAAGCCACATTAACTTTGGAAGAGGCTGCAAGCTATACAGGTATAGGGGTGAACAAGCTCCGTGACCTTAGTAACTGCAGGGATTGTAATTTTGTCCTCTGGAACGGTTCTAAAAGGCTTTTGAAACGTGAACGACTGGAAGCATATTTAAACAATTCTTATTCGATCTAAAAAATAAAGGCTGTGGGGATTATTTTCCACAGCTTTTTTGAAAGGAGTATTTATGGGAAAACGTTATGACAAAAAACACAGGCTGCTGAAAACCGGGGAAACAGAACGTGCAGACGGTTATTATACTTACCGCTGGACATCAAGGGACGGGAAACGCCACAGTGTTACGACAAGTACACTGGAAGAATTAAGGGAAAAAGAAGAGGAAATCCAGAGGGATACATCAGACGGTATCCGGTCCGATTCACAAAATGTTACTGTCAATGACTTATTTGAGTTATGGAAAAGCCTGAAAAAAGGGCTGAAAGACAATACTTTCCAGAATTACTGCTATATGTATAACCAGTTTGTGGCAGAGGATATTGGAAAGCTGCTTATACGTAAGCTGAAAAGGTCGGATGTCAAGCGTTTTTATAATAAGCTGGCAGATGAAAGGGGGCTTAAAATAGCTACAATAGACAATATACATACTGTTTTACATCAGGTTCTGCAATTAGCAGTTGAAGACAATTATGTACGGAATAATGTTTCTGATAACCTTTTAAAAGAGTTAAAACAGACACATCATTTTGACGACAGCCATAAAAGGGGCCTGACTGTCCCGGAGCAGGAATTGTTTCTGGGCTTTCTTTCATCAGAAAAGACGCAATACCACCACTGGTATCCGATATTTACAATTATGACAGGAACCGGGATGCGTGTAGGTGAAATCTGCGGGCTGCGCTGGGAAGACATAGACCTTGAAAATGGGATGATCAGTGTCAGCCATACACTGGTATATTATAACCATGCGGTAAATGGATGCTATTTTAATATTCACACTCCAAAAACCAAAGCAGGGGAAAGACAGATTCCGATGCTTGAAAATGTAAAGAAGGCATTTCAACAGGAGAAAGCTTATCAGGAGTATAATAATATGAAGTGTAAGGCAACGGTTGATGGATATACGGACTTTATATTTATCAACCGTTTTGGAAACCTGCAGCATCAGGGGACTTTAAATAAGGCTCTACGCAGGATTATAAGGGACTGTAATGATGCACAGTTATCGAAGGGAAAGAAAAATCCGGTGCTGCTGCCGAATTTTTCGTGCCATTCACTCCGTCATACGTTTACAACAAGACTGGTAGAAGCCGGGGTGAATATTAAGGTCATTCAGGAATTATGCGGACACAGCAGCAGCGATGTTACATTAGACATTTACACGACAGTCACTAAGGAGCTGAAACAAAGAGAATTTGGAAACTTTGAAGAAAAGATGAAACAGCAGAAACAGGAATGGGGGCAGGCGTTAGAGCTAGATAATGAAGCAGAGAACGAGGGGGAATGATTCCTCTCGTTTTCTTTATAATAAAAAAATGTGATTCCTGTTATAAAAATTAATTGTACAAAGCGATTTTATGAAGTATAATACAGACAAGATGTATATGTACGATGCAGAGGAGACAGAATGAATATAGAAAATACGGCAAAAACAAAGAGGACTGTAAAAGACAGTGTATTTACAAATTTGTTTGGTAATTCTAAATATCTGCTTCAATTATATCAGTTTCTTCACCCAGAGGATACAGGTGTCAGAGAGGAAGATTTAAAAACGGTTACACTTGAAAATATCTTTACAGATGATGTATATAATGATTTGGGATTTACTAAAGGTGATAAATTAATGGTTTTAATGGAAGCACAGAGTACATGGACAGTTAATATTATTATCAGGGCATTGGAATACCTTGCAAATTCATACAGGAGATACTTTTCTGAAAATGGGCAGGACTTGTATAGCAGCAAAAAGGTAACACTTCCAAAACCAGAATTGTATGTTATTTATACAGGTAATAGAAAAAGAAGACCAGAGGAAATCAAACTTTCAGAAGAATTTTTTCAAGGGGAGAAAGTTGCCATAGAGGTAACAGTAAAGATGATATATGACGGTAAAAAAGGTGATATTGTAAATCAGTATGTCACTTTTACAAAAGTACTTGACGAACAGGTTAAAATTTATGGAAGAAATAAAAAGGCTGTTCAGGAAACAATCCGTATTTGTAAGGATAAGAATATACTTAAAGAATATCTGGAAAATAAGGAAAGCGAGGTTGTGGATATTATGATGCAGTTATACGATCAGCAAGAAATAATGAGAGTGCATGATAAAAGAATTGAAATGAATTCTAAGATTCAAGCAACAGTGGAAACTTGCCAGGAATTTGGAATGAATTTTATAGATACAACAGATAAGATTGCTAAAAAGTATTCATTATCCAAAGATAGGGCTGAAATAGAAGTAAGGGAATACTGGATTAAGCAATAATCAGATATAGATATTATGATTGTTTTAAATTGTGAGCCTGGTGAAATAAAGAGACTACGAAAACCAACAATAGAGATGACAAGTGAGATATCTCTTGAACAGGAGCTTCCTGTATAATTCAAGTATAGGGAATTCCAAGAAAGAAGGTTGAGAAAAAAATACCTCAGAGTAAAATAAGATTACTGACTTTGGCGGTTAGTAAAAATCTTATTGAACAGAGAGGTATCTGAAATGAATTATAACACACAGAACGCAAAAATTGCATCCATTACTGAAAAAACTTTGATAGTTGGTATTGATGTCGGAAGTGAAACTCATTATGCCAGAGCTTTCGACTGGAGGAATTATGAGTATAGCAAAAAACCGTTAGAATTCAGTAATACGGAAGCGGGATTCCTGACATTGAAAGCATGGATGGAAGATCTCTCAGAAAAGTATGGCAAAACTGCTGTGATTCCCGGAATGGAGCCGACTGGACATTACTGGTTTGCGTTAGGGAAATTCCTGCAGGACAGCGGAATGAAGCCGGTGCATGT
>ERZ778516.479-NODE-479-length-33400-cov-5.908862_pt1 | contig 33400 bp, 28 predicted proteins | sample MGYA00510342_ERZ778516 | MGnify/ENA primary metagenome ERZ778516 (study PRJEB29527, sample SAMN07138961) | mouse gut metagenome | material: feces | host: mouse | place: China:Nanjing | collected 2016-01-25 ... | reverse complement strand
TAAAATCCTGCGGGACTAATCTCCCGTACCGGTTCGATTCCGGTCGCCGGCATTTTAAAAATAAAGAACTGTTCTGTAAGTATTACTTACAGAACAGTTCTTTATTTTTATAGAAATTATGTTATATTTTCTGTGATTCAGCTCCTTTAAAAGCAGCCATATCTTGAACAAAATATATAGAGGTCATAATCTTATGGCGCATAAATATCATCATTTGGGCCGCCCAGATGGTCAATATCAGGGATTTTCTCGCCTTTTATAGCCGTACGTGTCACTACTTTGATACCATCTATCATTACAGTAGTTTCCAAGTAAGTAATTCCGTTAATTGTCACAATTTTTTGTGTAGCCTCATTTTTTTCTTCTGAATCCTCACTTTCATCTGAGAGCAGTTTTTTTACCGATTTGTTTAAGGATTCAGATTCATAAGAGGTGTTTATATCTAATGATTCTGCTTTTGATTTCTGCATAATTTTCAGAATATCATTATAGTTATCACATGGAAGCACTGTGCCAGAAGTGATATGGGATGCCGTATAACTGTCGCGCTGTCCAGCTTCTGCTTTAAAAGCATCAGGAGAAATGTCTGTACTTTTCGGAGATAATGTAAATGCGCTGACAGAACTTAAATATTCATCAATTTTTAATGACATGATTTACCGCCTTTCTATTATTTGTCAATTATGTATCTGCTCATTATATCGGAATATAAGAGGAAATATTTAGATTTGTTTGAATTTTTTCACCTCGGCAGAAAGTAAATCGGCAATCCGTTGATTATTCTCCGTTTCTGTCTTAATAGCAGAAATCGCGTCTACCAGCGAATTGGTATTTTCCGCCGCATCTGTAACGCCCTGAGCACTTTCGTCAACTGCAATATTGATACCATCAATGCTTTCGGATATATCAGATATTGTGCTTTCAAGCGCCTGAGCATTCTGGTTAAAACTATTCATTAAATCATCAACATCATCCGCATCCTTGCTATACTGAATAGCAACATCTACAAATTCATCAAAATCCTTTAAAATATCTGTATTTACATATTTAAGCATATCATCTGCATTTTGAGCAAGTGTATTTACAGCATTCATAACAGCTATGCTGATAGTCTGAATATTATTTGCAGCCGTTCTGCTGTCGTCGGCAAGAACTCCAATTTGCTCCGCAACTACGGCGAAGCCTCTGCCCGCTTCACCTGCTCTTGCGGCTTCAATAGAAGCATTCAGTGCAAGAAGGTTTGTCTGGCTTGTGATATTTAAAATCTGTTCTACAAGCTCTGCGATTTGTTCTACATTTTTGCTGTTTTGAATAGATTCTTTCAGAATCTTCTGCTTTTCCTCTACCATTTTGGTAGTAGCTTCCATATTTTCAGCGGTCTTTTTGCTGATTTGATTCGCTCTTTCCTTGATATCCTGTGCAAGACTGGCGCCACCGTCTGCATTTTGGCGCATTTTTCTGACAGAATCAAGCACACTTTGGGAACTTGTTGTAATCTGTTCCACAGTGGCAGCGACTTCTTCCATAGTGGCGGAAAGCTCTTCCATGGATGCCGAGACAGAATTGGCATTTTCATTTGATTCCTTTACGCTCCCGCTCATATTTGCGGCAGAATCAGACAGATACAAAGAATCTTCCTGAATCGTTTTTATAATTTTCTGCAATTCTCCAATAAATATGTTAATACCATTTACAAGCTGTCCAACTTCATCCTTGGTGGTAACCTTAATCCGTTCTGTAAGATTTCCGTTATTGTTATTAATATCCTCGGTAATTTTTTTCAGGCTTTTGTTTGCTCTGGTGGTAGGGCGAACTACTGAAATGGAAAGATAAACGATTGACAAAGCGGAAATAACAATAAATGTCAGCAGCAGAGTAATGGCAATACCTGTACGGGAGTTTATCTGTTCATGCATTTTCTCTGTGATTTCATTGACATTATTACTGAGACAGTCTTCATAAGCAGATTCATATTTTTCAACATCCACAGAAATCGTATAGATTTCGTTGCTGGCGGCAACAGCTCCCTCTATATCACCTGAAGTATAGCAGTTGGCAACTTCCTGAGCTTTTTTCTGAAGTGTTGTCAGAGAATCATTATATGTCTGGTAGGTCTTTTGTAAATCTTCATTTCCTGTTTTTTTACAAAGTGCAAGTACTGCAGATTTTGTAATATCCAGTCTGTTTACAATAGCTGACATGGAGCCGGCAACGCTTTTGGAAGTATCTTCATTTGTACTTGATACAATCAGATTTGTATACAATTTGCAAGTTTGACTGTATTTTACAAGGGTATTTCCGTAAGATTCAAGCTGCAGATAGTAGTCGGAAATAGTTTTTGCAGACTTTGAAAGTTCACCGACAGAATATGAATTTATCGTAGTAGTTGCTATAAATACGATAGTTAAAAGTAGTACTATGGTAAGAATTTTAATACCGATTTTTTTTCTCATATGCAAGTCTCTCCTATTCTCTACATAATTTATTTTTTTTATTATAGCACAGTTTTTATAAATTGAATATACCTTTTCAGATAAAATTAACAGATAAGTAAAAAGAACAGATAAATATTTGGTAAATATTTATTAAAAATCATACTTGACATATACCGTATAGGGGTATATTATATTAAGTAGCTGATATTCAGGCAGTATAACAAAGTATTTTTAATAAAATATAATGTTGCAGGAAAATTATGAAGTTATTTTCTGATACTATGAAATGAAAAAATAAAATATTGGAAAGAAGGTTATAATATTATGAATGAAATAGAAAAAAATCAGAAAAATTGCTGTGGTAAAAAAACAAAAAGCCGCACAGAGGAAGAATATAAGGATTTGATAAACAGGCTGAACCGTATTGAGGGTCAGATTCGGGGAATAAAGAAAATGGTGGAACAGGATGCCTACTGTGTGGATATTCTTACACAGGTCTCTGCTGCCAATGCTGCACTGCACAGCTTTAACAAAGTTCTGCTGGCAAACCATATCAGGACATGTGTGGCCGAAAACGTAAAAAATGGAAACGAGGAGATTGTAGATGAGCTGGTAATGGTATTGCAGAAACTTATGAAATAATTTATTTTTTACACAACTCTGAGATAAATGAGCTGAAAGTTGAAAACTTAAAAACTCAATATTTCCAGAAAGGAGCAGTAAACAAATGGAAGAATATAAAGTAACCGGCATGAGCTGTGCTGCATGCAGCAACCATGTAGAAAAGGCAGTTGCAAAGGTGGCGGGAGTGGACAATGTGGCCGTCAGTCTTTTGACGAATTCCATGACAGTAGAAGGAAATGCCAAAGAACAGGATATTATTGCAGCGGTGGAAAAGGCCGGATATGGAGCCTTTAAGAATCAGGCAGAGGCAAAAAGCCAGAGCAGAGACAGCGGGGCAGATATGGCGGAACTGGAAAATAAGGAAACCGGACATTTAAGAAAGCGCCTGATTGCATCTGTGGTGGTTTTGCTTCCTCTTATGTATCTTTCTATGGGATATATGATGTGGAACTGGCCTGTTCCGGAAGTACTGAAAAATAATTATCTTGCGGTGGGCCTGATTCAGCTTTTATTAACTATTATTATTATGGTAATTAACCAGAAGTTTTTTGTCAGTGGTTTTTTGAGCGCGATTCACAGAGCGCCAAATATGGATACGCTTGTGGCACTTGGTGCGGGAGCTTCTTTTGTATATAGTACCTATGCATTATTTGCCATGACACATGAAGTAACCAGAGGAAATGCGGAACAGGCAATGCATTATATGCATGAATTCTATTTTGAGTCTGCGGCAATGATACTTACACTTATTACTCTGGGAAAAATGCTTGAGTCATTTTCAAAGGGAAAGACTACGGATGCGTTAAAAACTCTGATAAAGCTGTCACCGAAAAGCGCCGTTATTCTCAAGAATGGTGAAGAAGTAAAGGTTGATATTGAAGAAGTGCAGCCAGGAGATATTTTTGTGGTTCGCCCCGGAGAAAATATTCCAGTAGATGGAATAGTAATAGAGGGAACAAGCGCAGTAAACGAGGCAGCATTGACAGGTGAAAGTATTCCGGCAGATAAGGCAGCAGGTGATACCGTGTCTGCTGCCACAGTGAATCAATCAGGCTTTTTAAAGTGCAAAGCGGTCAGGGTTGGTGAAAATACAGCATTGTCGCAGATTATTCGTATGGTAAGAGAAGCCTCATCTACAAAAGCGCCGATTGCAAAAGCAGCGGATAAGGTATCAGGGATTTTTGTTCCAACGGTAATTTTGATTGCTGTATTGACAATATTTATATGGCTTCTTGTGGGAAAGGAAATCGGATTTGCGCTGGCCAGAGGAATTTCAGTGCTTGTAATAAGTTGTCCCTGTGCTCTGGGCCTTGCAACTCCGGTTGCGATTATGGTAGGAAACGGAATGGGAGCAAAAAATGGTATTTTGTTTAAAAATGCTGTGTCCCTCGAAGAAACCGGAAAAACACAGATAGCGGCACTGGATAAGACTGGAACAATTACAAGGGGTGAACCGGTAGTGACAGATATTTATCCGGCGGAAACAGTATCAGAAGACGAACTCCTGCATATGGCTTTTCTTCTGGAAAAAAAGAGCGAGCATCCTCTGGCGAAGGCAATTGTAAATTATGTAGAAATGTCACAGGGAACATCGCAGGGAACATCACAGGGAAGGATGGTTCATCAAAATATTTCTGAAGAAATACAGGGATTTTCCGCTTCTGCCGGAAATGGACTGAGTGCAGAATTAAATGGAGAGAAGCTTATTGGAGGGAAAAGAGAGTATGTGGAAAAAGAAGCTGATATTCCAAAACAGGTATTTTTGACAGCGGAAGAGCTGGCAAATCAGGGAAAAACACCGCTGTTTTTTGCAAGGAATCGAAAGTTTTATGGAATGATTGCCGTGGCAGATGTTGTGAAACCCGACAGCAGAGAAGCGGTTTTGCGCCTGAAAGAGATGGGTATTCGAGTGGTTATGCTGACTGGAGATAATGAAAAAACTGCAAAGGCAGTCGGCAGTCAGTCCGGCATAGATGAAGTGGTGGCAAATGTGCTTCCGGATGGAAAAGAAGAAGCGATAAAGAAGCTTAAGGAGCAGGGAAAGACAATTATGGTGGGAGACGGTATAAACGATGCGCCTGCACTTACAAGGGCGGATATCGGAATTGCGATTGGCGCGGGAACTGATGTGGCAATCGATGCCGCTGATGTGGTCCTTATGAAAAACAGTTTGTATGATGCCTACAAGGCAATTAAGCTTAGTAAGGCGGTTTTGAGAAATATTCATGAAAATTTATTCTGGGCATTTATATATAATGTAATTGGTATTCCGCTGGCAGCGGGTGTATGGATTCCAGTTTTTGGCTGGAAGCTGAATCCGATGTTCGGAGCCGCGGCAATGAGCTTGTCGAGCTTTTGCGTTGTAATGAATGCTTTGAGATTAAATTTATTTAAAGTAAATGCAGCCGGCATAAGCGCTGATGATTCAAAGAATGCAGCGGGCACGGATGTTGACTGCTTCAGTAAAAGTGCGAAGCCTGAATATAAATTAAAAGAACAGGCATATGACACGGAAAAGGAGATTAAAATGGCAGAATTGACAAAGGTAATTGAGATTAAGGGAATGATGTGCGGACATTGCGAGGCACATGTGAAAAAGGCACTGGAAGAACTTTCAGGGGTAGTCAGGGCGGAGGTAAGCCATGAAAAAGGCACAGCCGTTGTGACATTAAATGAAGCGGTAGAGGATGAAAAGCTTAAAAAGGCAGTAGAAGAACAGGAATATGAAGTGGTAGGGATTCAGTAATTGATTAAAGGCAGTAGGTACCTATTTAGAAGAAGGAGGATTTAAAGAACTTCTTCAAAGCATCTGAAAAAATTTATAATTATAAGAAAATCTTAAGAAACAGATTTATCTTTTCTTAAGATTTTTTTATTACAATAAAAAAGATGAAACAAATGAAAAGATGAACCAGATAAAGAACATGAAACAAGGATTGACTTATAGAATCAGTCATGTTATAATGTCACATGAAAGAAGTGTACTATGTGATATAGTACACTTGTGAAATACAGGAAATCACTTATTTATGAGGGAATTATAATGAAGAAGATTAACGTTTTAGAGTATCTGGAGGCTTCTGCCAAGGCATATCCGGAAAAAATCGCAGCAAAAGATGACAAGACCTGCTGCACATACAGGGAGCTTGAAAAACGAGCAAAGCAGATAGGTACATGGCTTTCAAAAGAAACGCAGCCACATAAACCAGTCGCCGTATTTATGGAAAAAAGTGTAGCGGCATTGCAATTATTTATGGGCATTGTATACGCAGGTGATTTTTATGTGCTAATTGACCCGAATTTTCCAACATGGAGGATTGAACAGATTCTTGGCGTACTAAATCCAGATATAGTCATTACTTATCCGGAGTACAAAGATAAGCTGAAGGAAGCGGGATATGGCGGAAAAATTGCTGAAGTCTTGGAAATACAGGGTGATATAGATGTTATGGCATTGGAAAATATAAGAAATCAGGCGCTGGATACAGACCCGTTGTACAGTATATTTACTTCGGGTTCCACAGGTATACCAAAAGGGGTATTGATTTCTCACAGGTCTGTGATAGATTTTATTGACTGTTTTACAGAACTGTTCCATATAGAGGAAAAAGATGTTATCGGCAATCAGGCTCCATTTGATTTTGATGTATCTGTAAAAGATATTTATTCCTGTTTAAAAACAGGAGCCACGCTGATTATCATACCAAAGTCCAGCTTTATGTTTCCAAATGCAGTGATTGATATGCTGGAGGATAACCATGTCACAACCTTAATCTGGGCAGTATCTGCGCTGTGCCTGTTAAACAGACTGCACGGGCTGAAATATAAGGTTCCTTCCTGCATCAATAAAATCATGTTCAGCGGTGAGCTTATGCCAATTAAGCAGTTAAATCAATGGAGAAGCTACTATCCGCATGCAATGTTTGTCAATCTTTATGGGCCGACAGAAATTACCTGTAACTGTACTTATTATATTTTAGACAGGGAATTTTCTGAAGACGACAAGCTTCCTATGGGAACGGCTTTTCCAAATGAGAGAGTTTTTCTTTTAGACGATTGCGGGCAGGAGGTAACAGAGAAAAATAAAGCTGCGGAAATCTGCGTGGCGGGAACTGCACTTGCTCTTGGATATTATAATAATCCGGAGATGACAGAAAAGGCATTTACGCAGAATCCTTTAAATAAAAATTATCCAGAGATTATTTACCATACCGGCGACCTCGCATATATTGGAGAGGATGAAAAGTTTTATTTTGCAGGGCGCAAGGACTTTCAGATAAAGCATATGGGACATCGGATTGAACTGGAGGAGATTGAGGCAGTACTTGGAAGTCTGAAAGACATAGAACATGCCTGCTGCTTCTTTGACGAACAGAAAAATAAAGTGGTAGCGTATTATGTGGGAACAGATGACAAGAGAGCTATTATTGACAATATGAAAACAAAGGTGCCGGATTTTATGGTGCCAAATGTATTTGTAAATGTAGAAGAGCTTCCGTTAAATAAAAACGGCAAGACAGACAGAAACAGACTGAAGGAAATGTACAGAGAAGGAAGGGCTGAAAAAAATGGAAAATAAAGACTTTGAAGAAGTAATTCAGAAATTTGAAACTCCTTGCTATGTATTTGATTTGGATATTTTGGAAGAAAGGGTAAGGCTGATTTCGGATATTTTAGGTGAAGATATTACCACATGTTATGCCATGAAGGCCAATCCGTTTTTAATCAGACCAATGAATGATTCTATTGACAGATTCGAAGTATGCTCTCCCGGAGAATATGAAATCTGTATGAGGCAGGGAATTCCTCCGGAAAAAATCGTAGTTTCAGGAGTGAATAAAACCTTTGACTCTATGGACAGAATTATAGAATTAAGTAAAGGAAAGGGCATATTTACCATTGAATCTTCCAGACATTATGATATACTAAGCTGGTGTACAAGAAAATATGGATTTATACTGGATGTTTACCTGCGGCTTTCCAGCTCCAATCAGTTTGGTATGGATAAGGAAACTTTGGAGAAGGTTTTAAAGAGTGCAGAGAAAGACCCGCATATAAATGTAATTGGTATTCATTATTATTCAGGTACACAGAAAAAATTGAAAAAGGTGGAAAAGGAAATAGCGGAGCTTTCAGAATATGGAGCTTATTTAAAAGAAGCTTATAAACTGGAAAGATTAGAGCTGGAATATGGACCGGGGCTTTCAGTAGCGTATTTTGATACAGATAAAGTAGATACAGCAGAAGTACAGCTTACAGGGCTTGGGGATATTTTAAAGAAAACAGATGTATTCAGCCATATTTCCATTGAAATGGGAAGGTTTATCGCGTCGGAATGTGGGTATTATATCACAAAGGCAGTTGATGTAAAAACCACAGAAAGTGTAAATTATTGTATTGTAGATGGCGGAATTCATCAACTTAATTATTATGGACAGCTTATGGGAATGAAAAAACCAGAGATTACCTATCTGCCACAGAGAACAAAGAATATTGGCAAATGGACAGTATGTGGTTCTCTGTGCACAATTAATGATGTGATTGTCAGAGATTTGGAAATCGGAGAGCCGGAGATTGACGATTATATGGTATTTCATACCTGCGGTGCCTATTCCGTAACAGAAGGTATGGCATTGTTTTTAAGCAGAGAGCTGCCACAGATTATTTTTTATTCTGTTAATAAAGGTTTCCAGTGTGTAAGAAAGCCAATGGGAACCGATATTATAAATTCAGAAACGTCATCACGCTTCGCATGATGACAGATTACAAAGAAGCACACGAAATGCGTGCGCAGGTCATCACGCTTCGCATGATGACAGATTACAAGGAAGCACGCGGATGCGTGCGCAGGTCATCACGCTTCGCATGATGACAGATTATTACGAATGGAGGACATTTAATAATGGAAGAACTGATTGAAATTCTGGAGGACATCCAGCCGGGGGTAGATTATAAAACACATGAAAAACTGATTGATGACCATGTTCTTGATTCCTTCGGAATCTTATCGCTTGTATCGGAGATTGAGGATGCTTTCGATATAGAAGTATCTCCAGCCGAGCTTGTACCGGATAATTTTAATTCGGCAGAAAGACTCTGGAAAATGATTCAACGTCTGAAGGGAGAGGAATAGGATGTCTTATCACCTGATTGCATACTTTGCGATATTTCTGCCGGCGGTTATACTGGTATACCAGTTAACGCCGCAGAAGTTCAGGTGGTTAGTGCTCCTGTCGGCAAATTATCTTTTCTTCTGGCTGATTAGTGGAAAACTGATTTTATACCTTTTGTTTGCCACGGTTATCACACATTATATCGGCATATGGCTTGAAAATGTTTCTTTGACAGCAGAAGGTTCTGCCAAACAGATTACCAAAAAGAAAAGGCGTGTTCTGGCATTTGGAATATTAATAAATCTGGCTGTATTAGTTGTACTGAAATATTTTAATTTTTTTGGACAGAACATATCTTCGTTAATGAATGTATTGTCTATTAACTGGGAGTATAAAACAATTAATTTTATGGTGCCTATCGGTATTTCATACTATACATTACAGACCATTTCTTATATGACAGATGTATACAGGGGAACTATAAAGTCTGAAAAAAATATCGTTAAAATTGCATTATATCTCAGCTTCTTTCCGCAGATTATGGAGGGACCAATCAGCAGATTTCATGAAACTGCCGAGAGCCTCTATGCAGGAAAAATGATTGAGTTTGAAAATATAAAATTTGGCTACCAGCGTATTATTTATGGTCTGTTTAAAAAAATTGTCGTAGCGGACAGAGTCGCTCCGGTAGTGATTAAGGTCTTTGGAAATTATACAGAATATGATGGGTCAATTATTGTATTTGCAGTGATTTGTTTTACCCTTCAGCTCTATATGGAATTTTCAGGCTGTATGGATATTATTATGGGAAGCGGACAAATTTTTGGGGTAAAACTGCCAGAAAACTTCAGACAGCCGTTTTTTGCAAAGGATGCCTCTGATTTTTGGCACAGATGGCATATTACACTTGGAACATGGTTTAAGGACTACATATTTTATCCAATATCGCTGGCAAAGCCTGTGAAAAATTTTGCAAAAAAGGTAAAGAACAGGTTTGGAAGAAATGTAAGTAAATTTGTAGCTCCTTTTGCGGCGCTGTTTTGTGTATGGTCCTGTAATGGACTGTGGCATGGACCTTACTGGACCTATATTTTCTATGGCATGTATTATTTTGTGCTGATTTTTCTGGAAAATGTTCTGGAAGAGCCGGTATCAAAGCTTACGGCAAAGCTGCATATAAACAGAGAAGGGAAAGGCTATTATGTATTCCGTCTGTGCAAGCTGCTTGTAATTGTAAATATAGGAGAAATGTTTTTCAGGGCAGAAAGTGTCGGCGCAGGGTTTATAATGCTGAAAAATATGTTTATGAATTTTCATATTCATAAACTGACTTATAAGTTTTTTGATTTGGGTATGGACCAGTATGATTCAGTAGTTGCACTGATAGGAATTTTGGTTGTACTGGCAGTGGATATTATGCATGAAAAAAATATTTCATTGAGAGATATTATCGCAAAATGGGCTTTACCGGTAAGATGGGCTTTCTGGTATGCAGCAATTATGTTTGTTGTGATTTTCGGGGCCTATGGTGCCGGATATACAGTAGTAGACATGATATATGCCGGATATTAGGAGGTATAATACTATGAAGAAATTAAATGGAAAAATAGTCAGAAGTGTTGGATTTATGACAGGACTGGTTCTTATTTTAACTTTGTCCTCCATGATATTTTCACCAAAAAGAGAAGCTTATAATATCATCGCAGTAGATGCGAAGGAGCAGTCTATCAATGCGGAGCCTGAAAATACGCTGGATGTTATTTTTATGGGTGACAGTGAGAGCTATTCCGGCTTTTCTCCTTTGCAGATATGGGCAGAGTATGGGAATACTTCTTATGTATGTGGAACAACTGCGCAGAGATTGTGTGATACTTATTCGCTGCTTCAGCATGTATTTGAAAAACAGTCGCCAAAGCTTGTAGTGCTGGAAACAAACTGTCTGTACAGAGAAGCAGGAATTTCAAAAGAATCTGATGATAAATCATTGAAGCTGGTAGCAGAATATTTTCCGGTTTTTCAGTATCATTCCCGCTGGAAGGGTTATATTCCTCTTTCTCTCTCAACAAAACAGGAGGTTATAAAGGACCGCAGAATGAAAGGCTTTCGTCTGCGTAAGTCAGTAAAACCCTATACCGGTTCGCTGCCATATATGAAAAAAACCAATGAAATAAAGAAGGTACCGGAGCTTGCAGGAGAATATTTGCAAAAAATAAATAAACTTTGTCAGGAAAACAATGCAGAATTGATACTGGTAAGTGTTCCTTCTGCTAAAAACTGGGATTACAGCAGACATAACGGTGTGGCAGAGCTCGCAGATAAAAATAAAATTCTGTATCTTGATTTGAATCTTGTAGAAGAAATCGGAATCGACTGGAAAACTGATACAAAGGATGCAGGAGACCATCTGAATTTTGCAGGAGCAAAGAAGGTTACAAAATATATTGGAAAATATCTCAGTGAGAAATTTGAGCTTACAGACCACAGAGGTGATGAAAAATATCAAAAGTGGTATGAGGACTGTAAACTGCTGGAACTGTAAGAATGTTTAAATAACAGGAAAGATAATAAGAGATATAAACTTAAGAAAAAACTATTGCAAAATCTCTCGTTGCTGTTATAATTTATATGTAGGAAGGACCTTTCAAAAAGGTACTGCAAATATTGTAATGCCAGAATGTAAGGAGAAAAAAATGTCAGGAAAAAAGAGAATGGAGGAAGAATTAGCTTCGCTGGGAAAAATGCGCCCACTGGGAAAATCAGCCAGTAAAGGTCTGCTCGAAATACAGGGCAGACTGACAGAAGGAAAAAAGAATTTTGAAAAGGTTGTTACGGGAACTCTACAATCCACAATGGATGTGAGTTCCCTTGATTTGATGCTTACTTATGGCAAGAATCATCTGGAAGAGACGACCAAAAACCTTTCCGACGCAACAGACAGAATACAAAACATTGTAAAAAAAGCAGTAAGTATGGGAAGCGAAGCTACCACACAGCATGAGGAGCTTACAACAGCAGTAAGCGAAACAGAAGAAGAGGCAGACCAGGTAATTGAACGAATAAAAAGCGGCAGACAGACATTGGATGATATGTTAAAGGTATCCGACCAAGCGATTCATCAGTCCGACCAGATGAAGAAGAATATGGGAGACCTGATGGAGATTATCGGCCATATGAATGATGTAACTGCAGAGATTACCGCTATTTCCAGTCAGACAAATCTTCTTGCACTAAATGCTTCAATAGAGGCAGCGAGGGCAGGAGAAGCCGGAAGAGGATTTGCTGTTGTTGCAGAAGAAATACGAAATCTGGCAGATGAAACGAAAAATCTGACAGATTCCATGGGCTCATTTCTTGTGTCAATTCATTCAGCTTCCAAAAAGAGTCTGTCAAGTGTGGATATTACAGTATCAGATTTGGAAAGCATGAATCGGGGATTAAAGGTAATCGGAGTACAGAACAGAGAAAATGAAGAACATGTTGACAGAATTGTGGAATATCTTCATACCTTTGCAGCTTTGAGCCATGAGGTATGCAATGCCATTATCAATCTGGAAACTCAGATTGGACTTATTTCAGAGGAAAGTGACGGCATTTACCGTCAGTCTGTTGAGCTGAATGATATAGACAATTCGCTTTCTGATATTTTGGAACCAATTAAACGTATTGAAAATGGTCTTGACCAGACAGTGAAGCTTCTTGGAATAATGTCACAAGATACATTTTATATGATTGAAAACAAAATATTTGCAGATTGTATAAAGGGCGGTGCCAAAGCACATGAAAGATGGCTTGACTCTTTAAAACTGATGGCGGAGGAACAAAAAATAAAACCACTTCAGACAAATGAAAAGAAATGCGGGTTTGGCCATTTTTATTATTCGATTATTCCAAAAAACATGGAAATCCTTGATATTTGGAATAAGCTTGAGGAGAAGCATCGCAATTTTCATCAGTGTGCAATCTCTGTCATTGAGCGGATAAAGAGTGACGGAGATACCCGTGAGATGATGGAAAAAGCACAGCGTTTATCAGATGAGTTGCAGAAGGACTTTGCCGATATTTTACATATTACACAGGAACTGGATAAAAAAGGATTAAATGTATTTGAAGAGTAAATAAACAAAATGCAGGAAGATTTTAGCGAATTTACAGTGTTGCAGATTTTCGTAAAAAGGATAAAACCGGTTATAATCAGGTCTTGCAATTTTCGGCGGATATGTTATATTATGTGATGTATTAATACATTATAATTAAAAATTACATATGTTTGGGAGGATATAGATATAAATGAATACAGCAGATACAACATCAAAGAAGAAGTGGGGAATAAGAAAAAAGGTAATTTTTTGTGTTATTATTGTAATTATACTATTACTTGTAGCCGGATTTATCGGATATTTTATCGGTGAAAATTATTATGGAAGTCATTTTTTGAAGGGAACAACGGTAAATGGAATTGATGTGTCAGATATGACTGTGGAGGAGCTTGAGCAGAGGATTCAGCAATATACGCTGACAGTCGAGACAAAAGATTCACAGGGTCAAAAACGTCAGGAAAAAATCACCGGCTCACAGATTGGACTGAAAGTAGTTTCTGACGGCGACCTTCAAAATGTTCTCGATGGGCAGCAGAGTGGAAAATGGATATCGGGAAGCGGCAAGGAATATTCTGTAAGTAATTTGACTGAGTATGACGAGGAACTCTGGAAAAAGGCGATAGATGGTCTTGAATGTTTTTCTGAGGAACATATAGTAAAGCCGCAGAACGCTTATGTAAAAGAATATGACCAAAACAGCAAAAGTTTTCCGATTGTCGAGGAAGTAAATGGAAATGAGATAGACAGAGAAAAAGCAGAACAGCTTATGACAGCGGCAGTGGTTAAGCTGGAGGAAAATGTAAGTTTTGGAGAGGACTATTATAAAAAACCGGAGATTACAACAGAAACAGAAAGCCTGAAGGCTTTCCATGAAAAGTTAAATCAGTATGCAAATACAAACATTAAATATACCTTTGGAGAAAACATCGAAGAACTGACAGGAGAGGATATCTGTAACTGGCTGATTATTGATTTTGAAAATTATCAGGTGTCTTTGGATGCAGAGAGAGTAGATAAATATGTTTCTTATCTGCGGTGGAATTATGACACGATTTTTGGAACAAGAAAGTTTAAAACAAGCTATGGGACAGAGGTTACGATAGAAGGCGGAGATTATGGCTGGTGGATGAATAAGGCTGAGGAGGTGGCCGGACTTACAGCACAGATTGAGGCAGGACAGAGCGGAGAGAGAAAACCGGTATATTATCAGGAAGCTGCCGCATATGGAGACCTTGACTATGGAAATACTTATGTGGAAATTAATCTTACTGCCCAACATTTGTTTTTATATGTAGACGGCCAGAAGGTTATGGAATCGGATTTTACATCGGGATTGCCGGGAGAACATCTGACGCCTCCGGGAACCTTTGCAGTTACATATACTCAGAAATATGCGTATTTGACAGGAGAGAACTACCGGACACCGGTAACATACTGGATGCCGTTTAATGAAGATATCGGCATGCATGATGCCACATGGAAAACACAGTTTGGAAGCCAGTTTTATAAAAGTGCGGGTTCTCATGGGTGTATTAATCTTCCGTACAATTTTGCAAAATCTCTGTTTAGCTATGTAGAGAAAGGAATGCCAGTTATCTGCTATAATCTGTCAGGTACGGAATCAACTTCGGTAACAATACAATCAGAGGAAGAAAAGGCGCAATCGGTTATTGATGCGATAAATGAAATAGCAACTTCATCAAGGCCGGCGAAACCAGCGGAGTATGCAAGGGCTCTTTATGACCATTTGGGCAGCGCTGCAAAAGCGAAGGTTACAAATTATTCAGACCTTCTTGCATATGAAAGACGAAACCAGTAATATAGTTTGCCCATATCTTTAAATATGGGCAGGCTTTTTTCATTTCATGGGAAATCTATGGAAAGTTTTCATAATCTTATGGTATTGCAGGCACTTTGTTCCTTTATAGGAAATTACTCCGTATTTCCTATAATGCAGTCCTTAAAAGGACAGCTTTATCTCGAACAAAGTGCCAAGAAAGTTTTCATAATCTTATGGTATTGCAGGCACTTTGTTCCTTTATAGGAAATTACTCCGTATTTCCTATAATGCAGTCCTTAAAAGGACAGCTTTATCTCGAACAAAGTGCCAAGAAAGTTTTCATAATCTTATGGTATTGCAGGCACTTTGTTCCTTGACAAACAAAATAAAACATTTTATAATGATTTCTACATGTAAATTAAAAAGTCAATTCGCAAAAGATAAAATTCATAAGGAGTAAATCCACAAGGAGGGATAATTATGCCCAGAGAATCGGTAAAAGAACGTTCAGAGACGAAAATAAAAATTCCAAAACGCTATAAAGTACTATTTTATAACGACGATTTCACCCCAATGGAATTTGTCGTTCTTGTATTAAATGAAATTTTTGAGAAGGATTATAATGAAGCTGTAAAACTTATGCTGGAAATACATCACAGTACCTGCGCAGTTGTTGGCGTTTATACAAGAGATATCGCAAGAACAAAGGCAAAACATGCAACAGACTGGGCAAGGAGAGAAGGATACCCCTTAAAGGTGGAGGCAGTCGCAGAATAGACAGAAGGAGTACAGAGATATGGATTTTAATAATTATTCCGAAGATGTGCAGAAATTAATGGAGGATACATTTTCGGTTGCTGCGGATTATAAAAACAGATATCTTCTGCCGGAGCATATCTTATATGCGCTGACTTTAAATGAAGATTTTGCAGACTGTTTTGAGGAAAACGGAGGAAGTATAAAAAAGCTGCAAAAAGACCTTGCAAAGTTTTTAAAAGAAAATGCCGGTCATGCTGAAAATGAGGAAGGAATGGAGCTGAGTGAGGATTTTAAAGATGTGTTTACGCATGCCGAGATTCAGGCTCATGCCAGCGGAAGAGACAGAGTAGACGTGACACATTTGTTTTCAGCTATTTTGTCTCTGGAGGACAGCTTTGCCGTATATTATGTTATGCGTCAGGGAACAGACATTCTTGAAATCCTTGGCAGTATGTCAAGAGAAAGTATTGGAAGAGACAGAGAGAATGAAATGACCTTCGATTATGCAGATGATGATTTCTTTTTTAATGAGGAAGACGGCTGGATGATTGATGAAAAAAGTCAAAAAAAACAAACTGGAAAATGGCAGCAGTATGTAGAGTGTATGAATGATACCTGCAAAAATAAGAATCCTCTGATTGGAAGAGAAACCGAGATGGAAAGAACGATTCAGATTTTATGCAGAATGGATAAGAATAATGTTCTTCATGTAGGGGAGCCGGGTGTGGGGAAGACGGCGATTATTTACGGACTGGCTGAGAAAATAGAAAAAGAGGATATTCCTTCCGAATTAAAAGGAGCAAAAATTTATTCCATGGATATGGGTACAATGGTGGCAGGAACTCAGTACCGAGGCGAATTTGAACAGCGATTTAAAACTGTGATGAAAGGACTTGAAACACAGGAAAAACCGGTTCTTTATCTTGATGAAATACACAATATTATCGGCGCAGGAGCGACAGGAGAGGGAAGTCTTGATATGTCCAATCTGCTGAAACCTTATCTTACAAATGGAAAAATAAGATTTATCGGTGCAACGACCTATGAGGAATATAAAAAGCACTTTTCCAAAAGCAGAAGTCTGCTGCGAAGATTTCAGAAGGTGGATATCGCAGAACCTTCCGAGAGTGATGCGGTAAAAATATTATATGGTTTGAAACAGCGTTATGAGAAATTTCATGGAGTGCGTTACAATAAAGGAGTGCTGGAATATGCCGTGGAGGTCAGCAGGCGTTTTATTAATGAACGTTTTTTACCAGATAAGGCGATTGATTTGATAGATGAGGCTGGTGCGTACCGAAGACTTCACCCTTTGGAGAAAAATGCGCAATCCATAAGCAAAGATTTAATTGATGATATGCTGTCTCTGACCTGCAATATTCCAAAGCAGCGTGTGGAGAAAAATGATATTGAAAAGCTTGCAAATCTGGAAAAGCACTTAAATAAACAGGTTTTTGGTCAGGACACGGCATTAAAGCTGGTAGCAAATGCGATTAAGTTTTCAAGGGCCGGACTGAATGAAGAGAATAAGCCAGTTGCCAGCTTTTTATTTGTGGGTCCTACGGGTGTCGGCAAAACAGAGACAGCAAAGATGCTGGCAGAGCAAATGGGTATTTCCCTGATTCGGTTTGATATGAGTGAATATGCAGAAAAGCATGCAGTCGCAAAGCTGATTGGCTCTCCGGCAGGATATGTGGGATATGAAGACGGCGGGATTCTTACGGAAGAGGTAAGAAAGCACCCCTATGCGGTGCTGTTGCTGGATGAAATTGAGAAAGCACATCCGGATATTTATAATATTCTGCTTCAGGTTATGGATTATGCGACGCTTACAGATAATCAGGGAAGAAAAGCAGACTTTCGAAATATTATTCTAATTATGACATCTAATGCAGGAGCGGCAAGCGTAGGAAAAAATCTGATTGGTTTTGGAAGCGGGAAGGTGGATGACACCGCGATTGAAGAGGCTGTAAAAAAGACATTTCAACCGGAATTTCGCAATCGTCTGAGTAAAATTGTTCTGTTTCGCAGTATGGACAGAGAGATGGCGGTCAATATTACAAAAAAGAAGCTGGAAGAATTAAAGAAAAAGCTGCAGGTCAAAGCTGTGGAGCTTGAAATTTCAGATGAAGCAGCCCAATATGTGATGAAACAGGGAATTACAAATGAATATGGTGCAAGAGAGATTGACAGAGTGATTTCCACAGAGATAAAACCGCTTCTTGTGGAGGAGCTTTTGTTTGGAAAGCTGAAAAAAGGCGGTTTTTGCAGGATTGAGTTGAAAGATGGAAAGCTCTTACTGGTTTTATAGAATTTTATGAAAAAACAAAAAGGAAAGAAAAGAGGATAAAGAAATGGGCGGATTTTTTGGCGTTGCATCACAGCAGGACTGTGTATTTGATTTATTTTTTGGGACAGACTATCATTCCCATCTGGGAACAAGACGCGGAGGAATGGCAGTATATGGAGAAAATGGTTTTGACCGTGCGATTCACAATATTGAAAATTCACCGTTTCGAACAAAGTTTGATAAAGATGTACATGAAATGAAGGGGTGGCTCGGCATTGGCTGTATTTCGGATTATGAGCCGCAGCCATTGATTATACGTTCTCATCATGGCACATTTGCACTCACAACTGTCAGTAAAATTAACAATACTCAGGAATTGACAAAAATGGTGTTTGAAAATGGTCATTCACACTTTTTGGAGATGAGTGGCGGAGATGTCAATGCGACAGAGCTTGTAGCGGCGTTAATTAATCAGAAGGAAAATCTGATAGAGGGAATACAGTATGCTTTGGAGGCAGTAGACGGTTCACTTTCAATGCTTCTGATGAATGAAATGGGGATTTATGCCGCCCGTGATAAATATGGGCGTACTCCGGTAGCGATTGGACATAAGGAAGGAGCTTTTTGTGCTTCCTTTGAAAATTTTGCCTATAAAAATCTGGGGTATACGGATTATAAAGAGTTGGGACCGGGTGAAATCGCCGTTTTGACAGATAAGAGCTGTGTTACTCTTGTCAATGCCGGAAAAGAAATGAAAATATGCACATTTTTATGGGTATATTATGGTTATCCTTCCAGCTCCTATGAGGGAGTAAGTGTGGAGAAGATGCGTTATAACTGCGGAGAGAAGATGGCGAAACGGGATAATGTGACGCCTGATATTGTTGCGGGAGTACCGGATTCAGGGCTCGCACATGCGATTGGATATTCCAATGAGTCGGGTGTGCCGTTTTCAAGGCCGTTTATCAAATATACACCTACATGGCCTCGTTCTTTTATGCCGACCATACAAAGTCAGAGAAATTTGATAGCCAAGATGAAGCTGCTTGCAGTGGAGGAGCTTATCAGGGATAAAAGTCTGCTTTTGATAGATGATTCGATTGTGAGAGGTACACAGCTTCGTGAAACTACGGAATTTTTATATCAGAGCGGTGCCAAGGAGGTACATATACGGCCTGCATGTCCGCCGCTGTTGTATGGGTGTAAGTATTTGGGATTTTCGCGGATGACATCGGAGATGGATTTGATTACAAGGCGGATAATTGCAAGGCTTGAAGATGGGGAAATTACAGATGAGGTGCTTTCGGAATATGCAGACCCGGAGTCGGAGAAATATAAGAGAATGGTGGAGGAAATCAGAAAGGAACTGAATTTTACTTCACTGAGATTTAACAGACTGGATGATATGCTGGAAGCTGTGGGAATAGAGAAGTGCAAGTTATGTACTTACTGCTGGAATGGCAAAGAGTAAATTTGTTTTAGGTATAGGCTGAACAGGAATAGCCGGAAAACCGGAATTGTATATGGAATATGATTAAGGAAAATAGGAAGTGAAAAGAATAAAATCAGGAAAAATAAAGCAGCATAAGAGTAAAAAGAAAATAATATGGATTACAATTGTTTGTATTTTAGCCGCATTTTTTCTTATTATAATGCCCGTTTTGACTGTGATTGTTTATCAGGATAATTTTGGCGGAAGGTACGAAACTTCAGAATGGATATTTTATACAATAGATGAATTTGAAGGTCTTGAGGTTTCAGAATGTACTTTTCCGTCAGATAAGGGACAGCTTCTTGCAGGTTATAAATACTCAAAGAAAAATCAGCAGATAAAAGGCGTAGTTGTGATTGCCCATGGTCTTGGAAGCGGCGGACAGAATACATATATGGATATTGCGGACTATTTTGCTTCGAATGGTTATCTTGTCTTTGCTTATGATGCAACTGGAAATGATAAAAGTGAAGGTGATTCACTGGGAGGTTTGCCCCAGGGTGTGGTTGACCTTGATTATGCTTTGCGGTATGTCAGGGAAGTTGAGGAATATAGGGATTTGCCTGTCGTATTGTATGGACATAGTTGGGGAGGTTATTCTGTCGGGAATGTGCTTAATTATCATCCGGATGTGAGTGCGGTGGTGATTGTTGCAGGGTTTAACCGTTCAGGCGATTTGTTTGAGCATTATGGTGAAGCTGAGATAGGCCTTGGGATTCAATTATTTATGCCTTATGTTTCTATATATGAACGGCTGAAGTTTGGAAACTATGCCGCTTGCAGCGCGATAGATGGATTTGCGGATTCAGATGCGGGTATTATGGTGCTTCATAGTAAGGATGATACGGAGGTTCCTCCGGAATATGGATATGATGTGTTTTATGACAGGTATGGCGATGATTCCCGTTTTTGTTTTATTGAATATGAGGACAGAGGACATAGTTATATATGTTATTCGGAAGTGGCGAGGAATTACAGGGAAGAATTATATGAGGAGTATGGGGATTATGTAGAGGCAAATGGCGGAGAATATAATGATGATATTAAGGCAGAGTTTATGGAAGGGCGTCTGGATAAAAGTAAATGTTACGAATTTGATTATGATTTGATGCAGCGGATTTTGGAATTTTGTGATTATTATTGTGAAAAAATATGAATTTAAAATAAATCTGCTGTTGTAAAAATTTTTCTATTGGTTTATATAAAAAAGGGCTGTCGCATTAAGCAAAACACATACAAAATATAGTATATATGAAAATTAAAAATCACTATATTTTGTACTGCTTTTTCTTAATGTGACAGCGCCTTTTATTTCACAGAACCAAGGCACTAAAAGATAAAAATTAGAAAAGCTGTATTATCAAACTTTGTGAAATGATACTCTGACTGTTACAGGAGGTATAGCTTTTTCTGAATTTAGGAACGGCTTGTGTTCATATTCAGGCTTTCTGTGCTGGCTGAGCCAAGTCCGTATGCGCTTCTGAGTGTATTATATACCTTAATTGTAGGAGCAAGCCATACCTGACCGGTTCCCCGATATACATTTACAAGACCTTCTCCACTGACAGCGGAGCCAATCAGCGTTTTTGCACTTCGTTCCACGGTAAATTCCAGATTGCTTGAACGCAGTACCGCAAAATTTCCGTCAACCTTTAAAATATCATTATTTAAATCAATAATATCAATTTCATCCATAGGAACAACAGATTCAAGAATAATGACACCCGGACCTGTCAACTGCTGCTGGAATAAAGTTTCGCCTCCCGCAACGGCCGCAGACAGTCTTCGCTGCGCAACGGCCTTCACAGTAACGCTTCCCTGAGAGCAGTAAAACATTCCATCGTCAACGATAATGGATTCATTATTTGCAAGTTCTAAGACAAGGAAATGCTTAAAGGAAGGTTCTAAGACAAGAAGTCCGGTTCCGGTATATTCTGGCTGCGCCATCTGCTCACCTGTGACAGCTCCACGGACAAAGCGGCCAAGTGCATTTCCGGCAGTTACTCCGCTGACCATCTGAAGGTTTCCCTGAAAATAACTCATAGCTCCTTTTTCAATGGTTACTTTTTCGTTATTCAAATATAGAGCGATTTGACGTACCCGCACATTTTGTTTTTCCATAAAATAAATCTGCTGTGCCATGGCAGGGTGGGAGAGTCCAAGAAGCTTTTCGTATTCAAGCACCTCCACTCTTAGTCCACCGCAGGTATATTCTTCAAGTACTTTTATATTTTCTCTGGTTCCAATAGCTGTTCTCATAACGTTCTCCTTTGATTCAAAATGTATTTATATCAGTGAAATATATGATTTTATTGTTATATTATGATAACACAGTATGTCAGAAGATGCTATCTGTTTTTGTTTTGAATAAAATGTTATGTAAATTCTACAAAATCGGTATAACAGAATTTTCCAAATCTTACTTGATTCATATGAAAATATGTTCTATACTATTAAGTAAAGGCGGAAATATTAGAAAACTATTTTTGCTGTAAATCCTGCAACCAACGCTTGCGTTGATTGCTTAAATCGCGCAACTAGTGCTTATGTTAATTACCAAATAAATTAGAATTGAGAGGAAATCAGAATGGGATTATTTAAAAAGAATGGAAAAAAGAATATGGAAAGCTGGGAGGAAGCGTGTTATGCAGAACCAGATTTGAAGGAAAAACTTAGTTTGTTTTCCATTACAAACGGCCAGAAGACAGTTCTTCCCTTAAAGCCCCAAAATAAATACAAGGTCAACGGAAAAACTGTATTGGACTGGAAAATCATTTTTTTCAGAAAAGATAAGAATGGATATGTCGGTATTGGTCATGCAGATTATTTTTCGACGCTGAAAAAACTGGAAAAATTTACTCTGGATTCTGATGAGGATTCTGTTTTAATTCGGGAACTTACTTTGGAAGAACTGAAAAGTCTGGTAGAAGTCCTTCCAAAAAGGGATTCTTATTATAGTTATTCGGCAGAGATGCCAGAAAATGTAAAAGCTGAGATTGATGAAACTTTTGAAAAAGCAGTTCGTGTATTTAAAATTAGTCATCCGGAAAACGGGGAAGCAATTGCGACGCAGCTTCTGGGAATTGTGGATAATATTTTGGAAACAGGGGAGTTTCCAGAGGAATATGAAGATATGGTAGATGTTGCTGTTGCATTGGGAGTATTGTTTGGACAGGCATTGTGCTGCGGTTATGGATGGACATGGAAGGTATTTGGAGACAGTGAAGATAATACAGTATTTGGTGTAGTTTCACCGGAAGAAAATTTCTGCAATGCACCGCTCTTATATTTAAATAAAATTTTAAGCGGACAGAATATCGGGCTGGATGGAAGAAATGATAATACGGTATTGCTGCTTTATAATATGTTGAAAGATATTGATGAGAGACCGCAGGATGTGAAGTATTATCCGGTTGCATAAAGGAGTAATTTTAACAGATGCTCGGTTTTTGACTGGTTATGGAAAATATTATCAAGTGTTTGAGTATGAAACAGATGATATCAGTATATCAGATACTTGGTTTTTGATTATAGAATAATACTTTTGAACAAATACATAGAAAAAAGGAGGCAGATTTATGATTTATAATGATTTTAAGGGGAAAAAATTGTCACTTCTCGGATTTGGTGCTATGCGTCTGCCGCTTTTGGCTGATGGAAGCGGAGAGGTTGACGAGGAGCTTGTAAAAGAAATGGTGCGTTATGCAATGGAGCATGGCGTGAATTATTATGATACCGCTTATCCATATCATAATGCAAAGTCGGAAATTATTATTGGCATGGCGTTAAAACAGTTTCCACGTGAAAGCTATTATCTGGCGACAAAATATCCGGGACATCAGATTTCCGAGAGTTATTATCCGGAGGAAATCTTTGAGGAACAGTTAAAAAAATGCGGTGTGACCTATTTTGATTTCTATCTTCTGCATAATGTTTATGAAAATTCCATAGGTACTTATACTGATTCAAAATGGGGGATTGTGGATTATTTTGTGAAACAAAAGCAGCTTGGACGGATTAAGCATTTGGGATTTTCATGTCATGGCATGCAGAATATTCTGGAGGATTTTTTAAATCAGTATGGGGATATTATGGAATTTTGTCAGATTCAGGTGAATTATCTGGATTGGACGCTTCAGGATGCAAAGGCAAAGTATGAACTTTTAGCCAGCCGAAAAATTCCGGTGTGGGTAATGGAACCGGTCAGAGGCGGGAAACTTGCCAATCTGGACGAAGAATCAAAAAAGAGGCTGGAGAAATTTCGGCCGGACGCATCCGCTGCTTCATGGGCATTTCGCTGGATTCAGGGATTGACAGATGTAAAAATGATTTTAAGCGGAATGTCGGATATGGAGCAGGTCAGGGATAATGTACATACTTTTGAGGCGTTAAATCTGCTGACAAAGGAAGAAGAATCTGTATTGCTGGAGATTGCGGAAGGTATGAAAAACTCTGTGCCGTGTACAGCGTGCCGGTATTGCTGTGGGGACTGCCCGAAGGGGCTGGATATTCCAAAGCTGCTTTCTTTATATAATGAAATGAGGTTTTCGCCAAGTTTTAATGTTGGAATGACGATTGACAGTATGGAACATGGCAGCAGGCCGTCGGCGTGTATTGGATGTGGCAGGTGCGCAAAGGTCTGTCCGCAGAAAATTGATATTCCAGAGGCTATGAGGGAGTTTTCTGGAATGTTGGAGAAAATACCGCACTGGGAAGAGATGTGCAGGCAGAGAGAGGAAATGGCAAGGAAAGTACGGGAAGAATCAGGCTGTTAATATTTGGATAAGCATTTTGAACAATTATAAGGAGTGAAGTTATGTATACAGAGAAAACCATAGAAAGACTAAATAATATTAGTTGGAATAATATAGGAAAAAATGGTCAAGACAAAGATATGGAATTGGGAATTGATTTTATAAGAAGAATGGCAGTATTTTGCAATAAAAATAATATAACTCCAATCCTTCCTTTTATGACAGACCTTGCTTCTTTTTTTATAAATTGTGATATAAATGATGAGATATTGAGTAAATGTAATAATGATGTCAGAAATATTGTCGAAAATCCATCGTTCTCTACATCAATAGTAAATTATTATATAAAGGCCTCTATATTGGCAGATAAAGATATCAAATATGTTGATTGTATAAATGTTTATGAACCAATTATTAGATTGTTTGAAAAGGGAGGAAATTTTGCTTATCGTGAAAGGGGAATGAGCTTTATGGATTCTGGTTTGATACCTCTTGCAAATTGGTTCGAGAGATTTAAAGATAGCTAATAGATTTAATATTTAACAATATAGAAGGAGAATATAAAATGGCCAAAACAAAAATAAAAAAAGAGATTTCTATGGAGGAAGCACTTTGGAAATCAGCAGATAAACTAAGGGGTTCCGTAGAACCATCAGAGTATAAGCATGTGGTACTGAGTCTGTTTTTTTTAAAATTTGCGAGTGATAAATTTGAGGAACAGAGAGCAAAAATTATTGCAGAAGGCAGAGAAAAATTTGCAGACAATGTGGCATTTTATACAAAGGACAATGTTTTTTATCTTCCACTGGAGAGCAGATGGTCTTATATAATGGAAAATGCAAAGCAGAACGATATAGCTTTGAAAATAGATACTGCTTTGTATACAATAGAAAAAATAAATCCAATATTAAAAGGAGCATTGCCGGATAATTATTATTCCAGATTGCAGATAGACACTGTAAAACTGGCTTCGCTTCTTGATGAAATTAATAAAATAGACACAGCAAAAGATAAAGAGAATGACATTATTGGGCGTATATATGAGTATTTTTTAAGTAAATTTGCTATTGCGGAGGGTAAAGGAAAAGGAGAGTTTTATACGCCGAAAACAATTGTAAACCTTATTGCGGAGTTGATTGAACCTTATGATGGAATATTATATGACCCATGTTGTGGTTCAGGTGGTATGTTTGTTCAATCTATGAAATTCATTGAAGCACATCATGGAAATAAAAAGAAGGTTTCTATTTATGGACAGGAATATACAAATACAACCTATAAGCTTGCAAAAATGAATCTTGCAATCAGAGGAATATCTGCGAATTTAGGTGAGATGGCCGCAAATACATTTAGCAACGACCAGCATAAAGATTTGAAGGCAGATTATATTATGGCAAATCCGCCTTTTAATCAAAAAGAGTGGAGAGCAAGCGATGAGCTGGTTGATGACCCAAGGTGGGAAGGCTATGATGTACCGCCAACAAGCAATGCAAATTATGGGTGGATATTAAATATAGTATCAAAACTGTCACAAAATGGTGTGGCTGGTTTTCTTCTTGCAAATGGGGCATTATCTGATGACGGGACAGAATTAAAAATCAGAAAACAGTTGATTAAAAATCATTTAGTGGAGGCAATTATTATTTTACCAAGAAACCTTTTTTATACAACGGATATCAGTGTTACATTGTGGATTTTAAATAGAAACAAGGGGGAATATAGTGTTTTGAAAAATGGAGTGGAGAAGCATTATCGGAACAGAGAGAATGAAATTCTTTTTATGGATTTACGCCAGATGGGAAGTCCTTATGAAAAAAAGTATATAGAGTTGACAGAAGAGGATAGAGCAAAGGTTACAGAGGTATATCATAACTGGCAGCAGGTGGGATATGAAAAAACTTATGAAAATATTCCAGAGTTTTGTTATTCAGCAAAATATGAAGAAGTTGAAGAAAAAGGATTTACACTTGTGCCAAGCAGGTATATTGAGTTTGTAAATCGTGACGAAAATGTGGATTTTGATACGAAGATGAAAGAGTTGCAGAGTGAGTTGAAGGAACTGTTGATTGAGGAAGAAAAGTCTAAAGTAGATTTGTTGGAAGTATTTAAAGAGTTGGGGTATGAGATTGAATTATAGGAATTCAGTTATTCGAAAATTTCGAATAACTTTTGACAAAATAGCGAACGCACACTCGTGACTTCAGTCATGAGTAAGTGAGCGAAAAATGTAAAAGTATTACATACATCATCAGGAAGGAGAATGTCATGAATATTTTTTCGGCTTATAAAGTCAAAATAAAACACTACAATAAAATATTTGAAGATACAGTAAAAATATATCGTGAAGCAGTATCCTTTTTTATAGATATATGTGATAAGGAATGGAGTATACTGGAGCCGTTAAAGAACATTGAACGATGCAGGGAGATAGAAAAACTGGCATTATACACAAAACAAAACCCAAATCCAAAGTACAGCTTTCATGAAAAGTTTTATAAAATGCCAAGCTACCTTCGCCGGTCGGCTGTCAATACTGCTTTGGGATGTTATTCCTCCTATCAGTCAAACCTGAAAAACTGGAAAGAAAACCCATCTGGAAAGGAGCCAAAACTGCAGCCTGACAGGAATGTCATGCCAACGCTGTATAAGAATAATATGTATATACGCACAGGAACAGATATGGCAAGGATAAAGATATTCCATAAAAACGACTGGGTCTGGCTGGATATTGAATTAAACCGTCAGGATGTAAAATATATACAAAACCATTGCAGATTTAAGAAGGAATATGTCCCAACACTAAAGAAACAAGGAAAATGCTGGTATTTGACATTCCCGTTTGAAGATAAAGTAAAATTTGAAAATGCAGATATTCAGAACCAGATAATCTGTTCCGTAGATTTAGGTATTAACAATAATGCCGTATGTTCAGTCATACAGTCAGATGGAACTGTCGCTACAAGAAAATTTGTCAGTCTTGCATCAGAAAAAGACCATTTGTACAAAGCATTAAACAGAGTAAAGAAAGTGCAGCAGAATGGGGCAAGGAAAACCCCTGTGCTTTGGAAGCATGTAAATGATATTAATACGGATATCAGCAGAAAAACAGCAAAGCAGATTATAGATTTTGCAGCACAGTACAGGGCAGACGTTATTGTATTTGAATATCTTGACACAGCCGGCAGAAAGAAAGGGAGCAGGAAACAAAGGCTTCATCTGTGGAGAAAACAGGAAATACAAAAGACAGTGGAGCATAAGGCGCATATTCTAGGAATCAGGATAAGCAGGGTATGTGCATGGAATACCAGCAGGTTTGCCTATGATGGTTCTGGAAAGGTGGAACGTGGAACGTATTATCAAAATGGGGAAAAGAAATATAACTACTCAATATGTATATTCCAGAATGGAAAACAGTATAACTGTGACTTAAATGCAAGCTATAACATAGGCGCAAGATATTTTGTGAGGGAATTATTAAAATCCGATTCTGTGAGGAAGAGGTTGCCTAAGCAGACAAAAGATTCTGATTATGGCACGGGAACAACGCGCACCTTATCTACGTTAATTAGGCTCAATGCGGATTTGTGTGGAATGTCTGCATAATTTCTGAGTTGGGAACTGTATGGCAGATAAGGATTCTGGTTTCTAAAGGACTGGAAGCACGCGACTTTAGTCGTGTGAGTGTTCACAATGTTAAAACCTGTAATATAAATTGTTATTTTGCTACAATAATAAATTAGGAGGAATTGGATAGTATGAATAAAACTATATTCACAATCAAGGATATTGTAAATTTAGTTAAACCGATTGCTGAAAAATACAAGGTAAAAGAGATTTATTTATTTGGCTCTTATGCAAGAGGAGAGGCAACTGAAAGTAGCGACTTGGATTTTTTGGTTTTTGGCGGGAAAAATTTTAAACTCACAATGATTTTTTCACTTGCCGAGGATCTGCGAGAAATTCTAAAAAAAGATGTTGATGTGTTTGAAATAACAGAAATCAATAAGAACAGTGATTTCTATCATACAATTATGAAAGAGAGGTTGCTAGTATCATGAAATATTCTGACGAACAGCGTATTAAAAAAATCTATGAAACTGCTTTGAAACTGAATGAATATATTACTGAAAATAATATTAAAAAAGAGGATTTACTGACGGAGATTCATTTGCAGTGGCTTGTCACAACTCCATTATATAACATTGGCGAACATGTTTATAACCTATCCAGCGAGTATAAAAAGACTCACAGTGAAATTCAGTGGTCAATGATATCTGGACTCCGGCATCGTTTAGTTCATGATTATGATGGTACAAATTGGAATATTATTGTGGAAGTTATTTTTGATGAATTACCTGTATTAATTGAACAATTAAAAAGGTTTATGTGATTTATTGTGGGATGCATATGCCTTGTTCACGGTGGAAGCTGAAATTATAGGGACTGCCGTTACTGTCGTTTCCTTGAGAAATCAAAGGAGCTTAGGACATAAAAAATAGATACGATTTTGCAATATACAATGGTTAAGCAGAGTAATGTCAAAATTGTTCACAGAAAATACATTGACTAAGGTGATTAAAATGAAAACAGATTATAAAGTTTTAGGCAATTATATTCGGCTTATTGATGAGAGAAACAAAAATTTATCTATTACAAATCTACAAGGAGTTAGTATTACAAAAAAATTTATTCCATCTATTGCTAATATTGTAGGAACAGATTTATCAAATTATAAAATAGTAAGAACAAGACAATTTGCGTATGGTCCTGTTACTTCCCGTAATGGAGAAAAAATCTCTATTGCTTATTTAGAAGGTGAGGATTGTATAATTTCAAGTTCATATACTGTTTTTGAGGTTGAAAATAAGGAAGAACTTAATCCTGAATATCTTATGCTCTGGTTCAGTCGACCAGAGTTTGACCGATATGCACGATATAAGTCACATGGAAGTGTAAGAGAGATATTTGATTGGAATGAATTGTGTATGATAGAACTTCCTGTACCAACAATTGAGGAGCAGAGAAATATTGTAAAAGCTTACAAAACAATAATTGGCAGAATTGCTTTGAAACAAAAGGTAAATGATAATTTAGTAGCGATGTTAACAGCGGTGTTTTTTGACACCTTTCTCTCAAAAGAAACTATAGAACGCTCTAAATTAAGCGAGTTAATGGTATTTAGCAACGGAAAATCTCGCCCCAAAACAAACGGTGCCATACCTGTTTACGGTGGGAATGGCGTACTATCCTACACCAACCAATACAATGCTGAAAATGCCATTCTAATCGGTCGTGTTGGTGCGTATTGTGGTAGCGTTTACCTCGAACAAGGTATTTGTTGGGTAAGTGATAATGCTATTTCCGCAAAATCGAAAGTTTCAAAAGATGAGTTCTTTGATTACTTTCTTTTGAAATGGCTTAATCTTTTTAATCACCATGTTGGCACAGGTCAACAACTTCTTACTCAGGAAATCTTGAATAACATTGAAGTTGCTAAGCCCGATATTGAACAAGTAGAAGCCTTTAACAAGAAAGCAAAATCAGTTTTTGAAACCATTTCCACAAACCGAAATGAAATTGTACGACTTCAAGAGCTGTCAGATTTACTGCTTTCACGTTTGGCAGGTTAAGCCGCTAAATTATCATTTATAGGAGAAGTATTTTACATGGAATCATATACATTTTATTTTGATGAATCATTTCATGATAGAAAGATTCGTGTTAATGAGAATGGACAAATTAATACATTGTTAAGATATTTTTCAAGTTATAAAGATTATGAAGAATGCAAAAAAATTGATAGAAAACTTCATTCTGAATATTTTAATAATTTATGTTGCAATGAGTTAGAGCATTCATATATAAATTTTTATAGAAGTTCATACACAGAAGGGGATGAGATGTAATGTCATTTAATGAACACACTTTAGAAATGTCCATTATACAACTTTTGGAAAATAAGAAATATACACATATAGCAGGAAGTAAATTTATCCGTGAAAAGTCAGAAATACTATTAATAAGCGATTTTAAAGAATATTTACATACAAAATATCAAACAGACGAACTTACCGACAGTGAAATAGACAGTATTCTTCTTTCTCTGCGCATAGCCAGCGGAAGTTTATATGAAGCAAATAAAATAATTCTTTCCAAGATTATTAACGGCTTTGTTTTTAATCGTGAGGACAGGAAAAAGAAAGATATTTATATAGAATTACTGGATTATGATAATCCAGACAACAACATTTTTAAAATTGTAAACCAGTTGGAAATAGAAGGATATAATTCTCAAATTCGTATTCCGGATGCCATTATTTATATAAATGGACTTCCTTTAGTGGTATTTGAGTTTAAAACAGCAGTTCAGGAAAATACAACCATTCTGGATGCATATACACAGCTTACAGTAAGATATCAAAGAGACATTCCGGAACTATTTAAATACAATGCATTTACAGTAATCAGTGATGGCGCAAACAGTAAATATGGTTCTATCTTTTCAGAATATGATTTCTTTTATTCATGGAGAAAAGTAAATGACGACGATAAAGAAATGAGCGGAATTAACTCGCTTTTCACAATGATAGACGGACTTTTTGAAAAAAAGAGACTTTTAAGTGTTATTAAAAATTTTATCTATTTTCCTGATACTTCAGATAAAAATTTAAAAATAGTATGCCGCTATCCGCAATATTTTGCAGTTAATAATCTATATGAAAATATTAAACAGCATATGAAACCACATGGTGATGGAAAAGGTGGGACTTATTTTGGAACAACAGGCTGTGGAAAAAGTTACACCATGCTTTTTTTAATACGAATGTTAATGAGAAGTACATATTTTAAAAGTCCAACTATCATAATTATCACTGACAGAACAGATTTAGATGACCAGTTGTCCAGACAATTTGTATCATCAAAAGAATTTATAGGAGATAATCATGTAATCAGTATTGCTTCCCGTGAAAAATTGGGTGAAGAATTACGGGGAAAGCCAAGCGGTGGAGTATATCTGACTACGATTCAGAAATTTACGGAAGATACAAAACTTCTAACAGACAGAACAAATATAATTTGTATTTCTGATGAAGCACACCGTTCACAGGTTAATCTTAATATGAAAGTCAAAGTGACAGAAAAAGGTGTAAACAAGACTTATGGTTTTGCAAAATATCTTCATGATTCATTGCCAAATGCCACATATGTAGGATTTACAGGTACTCCAATAGATGCAACAATAGAAGTTTTTGGCAATATTGTAGGACGTCCTTATACCATGACAGAGGCTGTAAAAGATGAAATTACTGTCAATCTGGTGTATGATGGCAGAGCTGCAAAAGTGACATTACAGGAAGACAAACTAAAGGAGATTGAGGAATATTATGAGAAGTGTGAGGCTCTCGGTTCAACAGAGGAACAACTTGAAGAAAGTAAAAAAACATTGGCCCATTTGGAAACCATTCTTGGTAATCCAAAGCGTTTAGATGCAGTAGCAAAGGATTTTATTGCTCATTATGAATCAAGAGTAGCAGAAGGTGCAACTGTGGAAGGGAAAGCAATGTTTGTTTGTGCCAATAGACAAATTGCTTATGCTTTTTATAAAAAACTGATGAAATTGCGTCCCGATTGGAAAGAAAAAAGAAAAGCTGCAAAAGGAATAAAATTATCAAAAAAAGAAAAACAGGAATTAAAACCAATCGAAAAAGTGTGTATGGTAATGACACGTGAAAAAGATGATGAGAAAAAATTATATAATCTTCTTGGAACAAAAGAACACAGAAAAGAACTGGACAGACAATTTAAAAATGTGAAATCTAATTTTAAAATTGCCATTGTTGTAGATATGTGGCTGACAGGCTTTGATGTTCCCTGTCTCGATATGATTTATATAGACAAGCCTATTCAGCAGCATACACTGATACAGACAATCTCACGTGTCAATCGTGTGTACGCAGGAAAAGACAAGGGATTAATTGTAGATTATATTGGCATAAAAAAGAATATGAATATAGCGCTTCGCAAATATACTAATTTTGAAAAAAAGGAGTTAGATAATATAGACCAAGCTGTAATTCTTGTAAAAGACCAGTTGGAGGTACTGGATAAGATGTTCTGTCATTTTGATTCAAAAGACTTTTATAAAGGTAGTCCGGTTGAACAGTTAAATTGTTTAAATAATGCAGTTGAATATGTGCAGCTGACACGGGATTTGGAAGTTCGTTTTATGGAAGCAGTGAAAAAAATGAAGCAGGCGTTTAATCTTTGCAGTTATAATGAACAGTTTAGTGGTATTGAGATAGAAAAAGTACATTTTTATCAAGCAGTACGTTCTGTCTTATTTAAGCTGACAAAAGGTGATGCACCAGATATAACACAAATGAATATGAAAGTAAGTAAACTTCTGGAAGAAGCAATTCGGTCTGATGGAATAGAAGAATTATTTCAAACAGGAAAACATATTGATGTAGATATTTTCAGTGATGAATATGTGGCCCGCATTGAGAAAATAAATATGCCAAATACTAGGATTAAGGCTTTACAAAGACTGCTTGCTTATGCAATTGAAGATTTTCGGAGAGTAAATAAAATTAAAAGTATTGAATTTTCTGAGCGAATGAGGAAAGTTGTTGATATTTATAATAATCGCAGAAAAGAGGAAGCTTTTGCCAATGAGGTGTTAGATGACTTGTCAAATCAGTTGGCAGATTTATTGCATGAATTAAAATCAGAAAAAAATTCTTTTCATGATATGGGTATTGATTATGAAGAAAAAGCATTTTATGATATTTTGTTTACTGTGTCAAAAAAGTATGAATTTGAATATTCAGAAGACAAGATGATAAAGTTATCTAAAGAAATAAAGATAGTGGTAGATGATAAGATAAAATATACAGATTGGTCTACCAGAGAAGATATTAAGGCTAATCTTGAAGTAGATTTAATTCTTTTGCTTGATAAATATGGATATCCGCCAGTTACAATTGATGATGTATATAAAGAGGTGTTGGAGCAGGCGGAAAATTTTAAAAAGTATTCAAAATAATTTAAAAAAA
>ERZ778516.476-NODE-476-length-33442-cov-13.557433_pt1 | contig 33442 bp, 25 predicted proteins | sample MGYA00510342_ERZ778516 | MGnify/ENA primary metagenome ERZ778516 (study PRJEB29527, sample SAMN07138961) | mouse gut metagenome | material: feces | host: mouse | place: China:Nanjing | collected 2016-01-25 ... | reverse complement strand
TATTATACCTTAAAGCGGTAGCCCACGCCCCAAATTGTTTCAATGTATTGGGGTTTTGTGGTGCTGAATTCAATTTTTTCACGGATTTTCTTAATATGGACGGTAACGGTCGCAATATCGCCTACCGACTCCAAATCCCAAATCTGGCTGAACAGTTCTTCCTTGGAAAATACCCGGTTTGGGTTCTGTGCAAGGAATGTCAGCAGATCAAACTCTTTCGTGGTAAACTGTTTCTCCTCCTCATTGACCCAGACGCGCCTTGCCGTCTTGTCAATTTTCAGGCCGCGGATTTCAATAACGTCGTTTTCCTGCACGCTGCTATTAATCAGCCGCTCATAGCGGGAAAGGTGTGCTTTTACCCGGGCTACCAATTCACTGGGGGAAAAAGGTTTTGTGATATAGTCATCCGCCCCCAGCCCCAGCCCGCGGATTTTGTCTATGTCATCTTTCTTGGCTGAAACCATCAGGATAGGGGTATTCTTATTTTCCCGGATTTTCTTGCAGATTTCAAACCCATCCACTCCCGGCAGCATCAGATCCAGGATAAACATGTCGAACTCCTCCCCCAAGGCCCTTACCAGTCCCTGATTCCCGTCGTTTTCTATCTCTACGTCAAAACCGCTTAATTCCAAATAATCCTTCTCCAAATCTGCGATTGCCACTTCATCCTCAATAATCAATACTTTGCTCAACTTATTACCTCCTGGTATTTCCGGATTACAAAATACATAATAGTGCCGGTTTCTTCTTTACTGTTGGCCCAAATTTTCCCTCCATGGTCCTCAATAATTTTTTTCACAATGGACAGGCCGATGCCGCTTCCTCCAGTGGCTGAATTCCGGGAAGCGTCCGTCCGGTAGAACCGGTCGAAAATATAGGGCAGGTCTTTGGCCGCAATCCCTTTTCCATTATCCTCAATTTCCACTTGGATAAAATCCCCCACGTCGCGGATGCGGATATTGATAAAACCCTGCTGCTTGTCCAAATATTTCACTGAATTCCCAATAATATTATTAATGACACGGCGGAGCTGTTCCGGGTCGGCAATAATCAGCACGTCCTTATCTGCATAGTTAATATAATTCAGCTTAATGTTCTTGGCTTCTAAGTCAAGCCCTACTTCTTCTACGCAGTCCTCAAAATAATCTGCCACATTAATCCGGTTGAAATTATAAGGTATCCGGTTGGTATCAATTTTGGAATACAGGGTCAGTTCATTAATTAGCATATCCATCTCATTTGCCTTATTGTAAATGGTGCGGATATACTTGTCATGCTTCTCCGGCGTGTCTGCCACACCGTCCATAATCCCCTCTACATAGCCTTTGATGGCAGTAATCGGGGTTTTCAGGTCATGGGAAATATTGCTGATTAATACTTTATTCTCCCTCTCCCCTTCTACCTTCTCCTCGGCTGACTCTTTCAGCCGGAACCGCATTTCCTCAAAATTCCGGCAAAGCTCCCCAATTTCATCTTTCCCTTCCGCATCAATGGTAAAATCCAGATTGCCCGCCTTAATATTCTGGGCGGCTATCTCTAATTTATGGATTGGGTTAATAATGCCCTGATAAATCCAGACTGTCAGCATCCCTGCGGTAAAAATCAGGATTAAGACAACAGAAATTACTATATCAAACAGGACTCCCTTTATTTCCGGCAAAATGCGTTCCATAGAGGTGACAATAAAAATGCTCCCATGGCCGCCGTCTGGAAAAAGGAAATCAATCTGCTTTACCAGCGCCTGCGTTTCCCCTTCTATATAAAAACTAGAACCTGCGCCTGTCAGTATGTCGCTGTCGTACTCCGGCAGGTTTTCGTCCAAAAGGCTCTCACGCTCATCCCTGCCTTCGTAAATCAAGTCTGTGCCCTTCCGCACAAGCAGGTAAGAATATTTCTCTGCAAGCTCACCGTTGACTTTTTCCAGATAAGAGTGGTCCTGCAGCTTTTCCGGCGTTTTCTTTGCCACTTTCTGCAATTTCTCGTAATCCGATTTGGTAAAATGGCTGAGTACCTTAAAAGAATTGACGAAATAATCATAGGCATTCCCATCAATATTATAAATCTGGCGTACCGCTTTCATCTGGTAGCGGCCAAATCCCCATAGGGTAGCTAGTGTTAGCAGGACTGGCACGAAAATGATGATACAGAATGAGATAATTAATCTGGTCCTTAACTTCATAAATTGCTGCAACCTCCGATTGTTACTATTATAACAGCTTTTATAGAAAATCCTATGGTAAATTTCTAAAAATTTATTAAATTTGTATAAATTGATAGGCTTATTTTGGAGGTGTTTTTTCTTTTTCTGTAAGGAATTCCTTTGCTTTCCCATATTTCCTGCGCCAAGCCGCCTTTTTTTCCTCTGTGACAGAGCAGCTTCCAGTTAAGCGGCTTTCGTCGGAATTATGTGCTAAATCGGCTAATTTTATGACGGCTGCAGCATGGTTTTTCTGGATTCTCCGAATATAATCAAAGTAATCTTCCTTGGGGTCGTGGGTCAGGAGGGACACCAAGTCTGTTACTTCCTTTGGAAACTCCTGCTGCAGCTGTTCCAGCGTAATGTCCGTGTCCTCCACTACATCGTGGAGCAGCGCGGCGCATGTGGCGGTTTCCCCTTCCATCTGCTCTGCCAGGTGGGCGGCGTGGAAAATATACGGGACGCCGCCGGCGTCTTTTTGCCCGTGGTGGGCTTGGTAGGCAATTTCCATGGCTTTTTTGGTTAAGGGTGTATAAATCAAAGCAGTTTCCCTCCTTTACGCTGGTGCACGGTTTGTTGCTGCTTTTATGATACCTTAGCAGAAAAATATTTGCAACAGTTTCTCGGATTTATGCGTGTTTGAAGCGAAAAAAGGGATTACTGTCCACACGCCTCTGTTCCGCGAGGTGTTCCCGCACATTTTGTGCGGAAATCCCGAGTTTCTCAGCGCGAAGCCGCATCTTTATGCGATTTCTGTGCATCGCGAAACGTGTTGTATGAACTGTAACAAAAAAGGAATCCAAAAGCCACATGAAACGCCATAGCCATAAGGATTCCTTTTTTATTTTAAGGGCGGTTAAATACCGCAATACTTTACGCAAGATATTTACATCTGAAAAACAAAAGTTTGAACTGCAGCGTTGTTTCACCGATTGATGGCATCATCAAATGTTCCAGAAAGCTTCCGTTCCAGAATTCTCCTTAAAGATTCCTCCAGGCGTTCCTGGGTAATAACACCGCTTTTCACGGCATCCAAAATCCCCTGATATGCGCTTAGGAAATCCTCCGGCATCAGAATCATGTCATTTCCAGCCTGGATTGCCGCCACTGCCGCCTGGGATGAGGTGTATTGGCTGGTGACTGCCTTCATATTCAGGGCGTCAGTCAGCACTATGCCATCATATCCCAGTTCCCCGCGCAGCAAATCCCCAATGGCATATGGGGACAGGGACGCGGGCGTGCCGTCGCCAGTTATCTGGGGCAGCGATATATGGCCTGCCATCACAAATTCCACGCCCCACGCGATACTGTCCTGAAAGGGAATAAGATCGCTGCTCTTTAATTCTTCCCAGCTTTTGTCGGTGTAAGCATACCCTTCGTGGGTATCCCCTACCGTCGCCCCGTGCCCGGGGAAATGCTTAATGCAGCCGAATACCTGGTGGTTTTGCAGGCCTTCCAGGTTGTTCCTTACCATTTCGGAAACTAATTGGGGGCTGCTGCCATAGGAACGGCGTTTTACCACGGTATTGCTGGGATTTGTAAGTACATCTGCCACAGGGGCAAAGTCTAGGTTAAAACCCATTGCGCTTAAATATTCCCCCAGGGCATCCCCTAGCTGATAGGCTTTGCTTACGTCCTGCGTAGCCCCAAGTTCCGCAATGTCAGGGAAGGTTTCCACTTGGATCCCGGGAGCGGAAGCAAGGCGCGTAACCTGCCCGCCCTCCTCGTCCACAGACAAAAACAGGGGCAGGCCAATGCGGGCCTGGCTGTATTCCTGCTGCCTGCCCAGCATTTCCGTTACCTGCTGCTGGGACTGGATATTGCCCCCGAAGAAAATCAGGCCCCCTACCGGGTACTGGCTGATTGCATTTTTGGTGGCTTCCCCTGCCTGTGTCACAGAGGAGCAGCCTGTCAGAGCTTCCGGGGTTATGATAAATAGCTGGGAAACCTTTTCTTCTAATGTCATAGAATTAATTTTGTCCTGAATCTTTTTCTGTAAAAGCACTTCACTATTCCCCTGATCTGAGGCAGCTTGCTGTGAACCTGAGCCCTCCGGGCTGTATGAACCGTCTTTTTCCGGCTGCGCTGCTCCCTGGACCGCATCTTCTGGATTAAGGCTATCTGAGCCTGCATGTTCCGGCTGCCCTGCCCCCTGGATTACATCTTCTGAATTAAGGCTTCCTGAATCTTCCTGTTCCGGCTGTGCTATCCCTTGATCTGGAGCCGCAGGGCCTGCTTCCCCAAAATCCAGGGGTTGGGGAATATGCTGTGCACTTTGGCTGACGGCTTCTTCCTTCTGCCCCTGTGTTTGTTGGGAGAATTTCCCTGATAAAAACGCCGTCCCTAGAAGCACAAGAAAAACAGCAAGAAGGGCGCAGTTACACAGAACCAAATATTTTATTTTCCGTCTTTTTTTCCATTTTCCCAATGTCCTATTAATTCCTTTCCCCATTGTCCTGGCAGGCATCAGACCCTCCCTTATTCATCAAACCTACAAATATACCCTGTTTTTCCGGGATAATATTGGGTAATGTCCAAGGGCACGTCGTTAAGCACCCAGCTTCCCTTATAGTATATCAGGTTCATGTAAAGTTCCATGTCGCCTTCTGACGTGAAGCTGGGCTCATTTTCCATCCAATGAACCGCTGCCCAGGATGCCCCTTCCGGGTTTAACAGTTCCCCCTCCAGGCGGTTGGCAGCATCTGCCCAGTAATATTCCCGGCTGTCTGTGTTGCGCCTTCCCCCTAAATAGAAATGGACGTTCTGCATATCCTGCTCCTCTATCATAGCCGTTACCTTCTGGAATTCTTCTTCGGAATTAATTTGGGCAAGCGCCCCTCCGCGGCTGATGCAGTCAGAAAATGCTTCTTCCCACGTGACGTCTGCCTGAATAAGCTGGTAGCGTACCTTGGATTCTGTTTCCTCTTTAGCTTCTTGCAGTACCTCTGTTTTTACGGGCTGCAGGGAAAAATTGCCGTCAAAATCTGCAGACAGTTTCCCTTTGATTTCCACGGTATCTCCAAGATACTCCTCCATGCTGCCTGCGTCAAGGGTAAGATTTTTTACCTTTTTCTTTTGGATAATATCATCCTCGGCATTATAGGCGCAAACGGAAGATGGTTCCTGCAGCTTTAGGATGTATTTGCTGTTTTTCTGGGCAACTGTGCCCATTACCTGCACATAGGCGTTGTCTACGCCGTTAATATCAGAATCTGCGTAGGAAGCATCTTCCGGGCTGCTGGATTCTTTCCCGGAAGAATTTTCCTGGCTTTCAGTTTCTTCCCCAGAGGCAGGTTTTTCTCCTTCCAAGCTGTTTTGCCCGGAAACTTCTGCTTCCCCGCCTGCATCTTCTTTCCCGGAATCTTGTGGGGAGCCATTCTCTGAACCTGCTTTTGGGGAACTTTGGGATTCCTGCTGCACTGTTTCCTGTGAGGACGGATCCTTTTTGCCAAATGGCAGTTCATCCCGGAACAGGAAAACCAAAGCTGCTATTAGCAAGATTATGGCTATGGGAATTGCCAGGAACAACGGGTTTATTTTCTTTTTTTCCAGCCCCTGGCCGGGAGGCATCTGGGGAATTAGCTTTGAGCCGCATATTTCACAGAACATATTGCCATCTGCATATTGGCTGCCACATTTTGGGCATAATTTCATCTTTCATTCTTTCCTTTCTAAAGCATATATCAGGCAACGCCATGGACAGGGCGGAGCCCTTTAGAGGAATTCATCTATCAGCTCCAGCATGGATGCATCTCCCATGCTTTTTATCCCCGCCCTGATTAAATCAGGCAAATATAACGTCCAAATTTTTGAAAACACTAACAGTGCAGCAAATACAAACAGCAGGTTTACGACGCTTACCGCCAGCACAAACATATCCCGTTTTTCCTTATGGACAAAATTAGACATCGTCACTGCCATTGCCGTAAAACCCCAGATATTAATCAAGAGGAATAAGGCAATCCCTGCCGGGGCCGTCAGTTCAAATACTACCAAGGACAACAGGATGGCCGGGCACAGCACTGCACTGCGGATGGCCGCTGCAGATAGCATCTGCTGGAAAGAAACCGGTATTTTCAACGCCATGTGCCCTAACAGCAGCATAAGCGCCAATATGCAGGACAGAACCATGGAAAATGCCACTGTCACAAGGAAAATCCGGAAATATGGCATACCCATGGCTCCTGCCACAACATTTCCCAGGCCGGAAGATATCTCATTTGCCAGACCGGAAGCCGCCTGAATATACCCGGATACCTTCCCTGCCGCTGCCATAGCAAAAAGCGCGCTGCAAAGCCCCTGGGCTGCCAGCAGCAAAAGGGCTGTCTTAATGTTGGCTTCCAAAATAAGGTTTGTGCCAGCTTCTACCGGGCGTTTGATTAAATACAGCAGTTTCCCAAAGAAATTTTGGGCAAACGCCGATGCCTGTTCCTTGTATTGCTGGCCGTTAAATGGCTGGCCCTGGAACGGCTGGCTTCCCTGCTGCTGACCCTGGAATGGCTGGCTTCCCTGCTGCTGCCCCTGGAACGGCTGGCTTCCCTGCTGCTGACCCTGGAATGGCTGGCTTCCCTGTTGGGATCCATTGCTGTTCTGGTTTGGCGGCGTCTGCGCCTGTCCCCCTGCCTGAAGCTGACAGGAGCAAATCCCTCCTTCTGGGACAGGCCGCCCACATTTCGTACAAAATTTACTCATGTTCTTTTCTCCTTCCTCTTTTGCCTTTACCAATATAAGTCTTCACACCCCAGGTTCGTCTGGATCCATTCCCCGTTTTCCTTTGCAAAATAAAACTCCAGCTCGCTGCTCCCATCGTCCTGCTCATCTGACCACTCTCCAAACCAGCCTTTATACTTATACTCCCTGATATAGGAAAACGTAAGGCCTACTGTTTTGCCGGAGCCTTGGGATACGCCTGTGATGTCCTGAAATACAATCCTTGTGGTAATGTCGTTTCCTTCGTTGAGTTCCGCCATCAGGGAATCATAGGATTCTTTGATCTCTTTCCTGCGTTCCCCATCTGCGGAAAATAAGCCTTCTATGGTTTTAAAATTCTTCCCTGCCAAAGCTGCGCCGTAAATCTTGCGCATATTTTCCCCTGCTTTTTGGATCAGGCTGTCACGGATTTCCTCTTTTAACTCCATGCTCTCTTTCCAATAAGAAGAATTGCCATAGTTAATGCTAAACCGTTCTGTTACGTCCTCCATGTCTTCCATGGTAATTTTTATTTCATGGGAGCCATAAAAAATCTGGGGGATGGAATAACTGTCTATGGAACTGTCTTCCTGGTATCCTTCTTCCCCTTCTTTTACTTTATAGTTTTCCCCTAAGGCAATCCCATCCAACGTGGCGCTGGCACCTGCCGGAACATACACATAATAATCCTTGCAGATAAGGTTAGACGTCCATACCTTCCAGCCTTCCGGGGTCTGGTTCAATATGATTGGGTAAGAACTGTTTTCAGTGTCCCCTTTCACCCGGTAATCAATCTGCACTGCTTTTTCCAAAGAGGTTGAGCCGCTTTCCTGCCCCATGTATTCGTCAATCCCCCACTCCTCTGCCCAGTCATACAGGTTTTGGGAAATTTCATCCATGGCTTGGCTATTGTAGCTGGCATTGAACTGGTAATTCGTCACAATGCCAAGGCTGTCCTGCTTATGCAATTCCGCAAACATTTTGGCATTGATAAATTCTGAATCCTCTGCGTCCAGTTGGGCATAGCCTTCCTCCCAGTCGCCGTTGGCAATATGTACAAAAAATGTTTCCGCTGCCTGCTCTGGGGTTTTGCTGTTTTTTAGGACCACAGTATTTCCATAAACAGACAGCGCAAGCAATGCGGCTTCTGCTATTAAGACTGGCATCCATTTGGGTACGGGCTTTTTGGCTGCTGGCTGGGGCTGGCTGGGCATGCTCCCATATGGGCCGGATGCAGGGCCGCCCTGCCCGTAGCCTTGGCTGGAAACCATGCCGCCCTGCCCTAAATTTTGGCTGGGAGCTGTGTTATCCTGCCCAGCGCTTTGGCTGGGGACTGCGTTTCCGTACTGGCTATTTTGGGCTTGGGGATTTACTCCCAACGGAATATTTTGCTCCCCTGCACCCCCTGCCGCAGTCCCTAAATCTGTGCCGCAGCTTTCGCAGAACCGGGCGTCTTCTAAATTTACTGCCCCGCATTTGGGGCAGATAATCCCATTTGTATTGTTATTTGTTCCTTCCAAAAGCATTTCCTCCCTTAACCATGGTTTTGTTTACTGGATTTCCTGATCTGCGGAACCAGTACAAGAATTGTGCCAGCCATCACCATATACCCTCCAATGCCTGTATGCATCATAGCGGCATATTCTGTTTCTGCAATGTACGCCCATGCGGAAAACAATCCGCCGAGCCCCGTAATTGCTCCCGCTATGCCAACCGCCGTCCCTGGCGTTACCTTATTGCAAAAAAACAGCACTGCCGCCGCTATGGTGCAAATTCCCATCACTGGCACCAATGACGGCCGATCCATAACCTCCGTGAAATATTGCTGTAACGTCGCCTTTTCATACTCCCCTAAACCAGATGTATAAACCAGTGTCATGAAGATGGAAAGAAACAGTATCACGCACCCTGTAATCCCTATGGCATGGCCTTTGTCCAACTGATGGGTTATAACCCAGTTTTGCAGCCAAGGCTCTGCCTGCTGGACTGGATTGGGCTGGTAAGGCTGGCCTTTGGCATTGCCTTGCTGGCTGGGATAACCCTGTTGGGGCTGATATGGCTGGGGATTGCCCTGCTGGGGCTGGTAGGGCTGGCCTTGAGGGTTGCCTTGCTGGCTGGGATAACCCTGTTGGGGCTGATATGGCTGGGAATTGCCTTGCCATGGCTGTTCCTGCGGCCGGCTTTGCTGCACCTGAGGCTGCTGTACCTGCATTTGGGTCTGTTGTGCCTGTATTGGGGACTGGCCTTGGAGATAAATATTCTGGTCTTTCGGCGGAAAGGACTGCCCTTGGGGACTGTCTTGCTGTGTGCTATTTTCTAGCTTGCCCCTGCTGGTAGCCTGTCCGCATTGGGGGCATATCGTTTCCCCATCGTTTAATTTCATTCCGCATTTCCTACAAAACATTTTTTACTCCTCTTCTATGTATGGGGACAGGAACTCTACATTTGCCCGCTCTGTATCTGTCATTTTCTTGATAACGTCATTCATGTCGGTGTTCCTTGTGGGGATATCCTGATACCATTCCTTCTGGTTGAAATATGCCTGGATTTCCTCGTTGCCGAACTGGTAGCCGTATTTGGCGTATAGTTCGTTTACCACCATCCGGATAATGCCTTTGCCCTGGGGCAAATCTGCATAAGTTCCCTGCTGCAGTTCCTGGACGTCTTCTTCTGTCATCAGGCGGTCGGAACTGTATGCGCACAGATAACTGTTTTCTGCATCGTCTTCCTCATCTTCATCAGAATCTGCATCGCTTTCCTCACTGGCTTCCTCCTGTTCCCCACCCACAGAAGATGCGCCTGCCGTTAATTGGAAAGATTTGATGGATTGGGCTATGGGTTCCTGTTCCTCATATTCATCTTCGGGTTCTTCTGCCTGGGAGATGTTTTCTTTTTTCGCGGCTTCTGCTGCTTCTGCGGCCTTCTGCATTTTTTCCTCGGACAATTTGGGCGGTTTTGTGCTGACTGCCAGGTATGCCAGCACGCCTGCGGAAATTGCCAAGATGACGCCCAGGGCGATGGTAAGCAGTTTTCCTTGGTTGTTGTTTTTCATGTGTTTTTTATCCTTTCAGGTATTTCTTGCGGTTTGCTTTCGTATTTGATACGAAACCACCACTGCTATTTCCGCATTTTTTAGTAAATGACTTATATTTCTTGCTCGTCACTTCCTTGCCATTAAGCATATAGGAAAAATAATCCGAATTCTGCCCGCCTGAAATATCTACCTCATTTGCCTTTGCATACTGTTTTAATTTTCCTTTGCTCAATGTATATACCGTTTCTTCCGTCCCATCCATTCCACCATTCCAGACAACATGAAGATGCTTTTTCCTGCATTTATATACTTCATACCCTCCAGAAGCTTGGCAATTTATGCTGACAGCAGCCGTTTCCCCCTTCCTTCCAAAAGTGTCCTTGGCCTGTGCCACTTTTCCAGATTTATAAGTATAAACGTAAATATTATCTGATTTATAGGCAACTGGATGGGTAACAACCAACTCCGGCACACCATTTTTGTCTAAATCTACAATCATGAAACGGTCTGCCTTTTTATAGTTTTCTGTGTTCTTCGTGCTGAAATCAAATTCTTTTGCTGTAAATTTGGAATTATTTTTGGAAAGCCACGTATTGTAGGCTTTGCAGGCTTTTTTCCACTTTGCGGATGCTGCCTGTGATGTTATCGGGAAAGCTGCCGCTGTAAAAAGGAAACCTATCATGAAGAATAGCGCTGTTTTTTGCCATAAATGCTTGGAATTTTTATTCTCTTTGTTTAATAGATGTTTCATAAGATACTTTCCTATCCTTTCACTGTTATGATTATCAATAGTATTTAGAACCTTTTTGTTTTTTCCTTCCCGTTTACATCATAATATGTAATAGAATTCTTCCTGATTTTTTTAACGCCTGTTATTCTTAAATCCTTTACTAACGTTTTCTTATTGCTGCCATTCAGTCTGCACTTTTTTACTGCAATATCAAAATACCTCCTTCCATTTATTCCGCTCGTGCCCTCACTTGATTTAGATTCTACATAGTATACTGAATTGGAAATAATATCATTGTTTAACATCTTTTTACTTATTGTTTTTAACTTTCCAGTTTTCGCATTATAGACGCGAAATGTAATTGGCCAATACTCCCCCTCCGATGGAATTAGATAAAAATATTGCCCAAATTGTTTTATCCCTCCAGCATCTTTACCTGCTATCTTTCTCCTTTTCCCACTTTTAATGCTGTAACTGCAAAATTTCTCTCTATATAATTCGCCTTGTCCATAGTATATTTTTCCGCTATAATAACCATGAAAACAGATAGGTTCAACATCTTTCACAGAAAACAGTTTTTTACCTTTCTTCCCAATAGATGGTATACTATAAACTGTTGAAGTAACATAAAAAGGGCTATTATTGATAAACGAATAGTCATAGTATACTGTTGAACCATTTGTTAAGATAGTGTTTCCCAACCCCAGCCCAGAAGCTAATAATGTCCGTTTTCCATTTTTTATCGCATAAAGATAATTCCCTGTAGATTCAAATGTAGTTTTTCCTACTGTTCTTTCTTTCACTGTCTGATAATTGGGATTCGTTCCAATTACTTTATACTCCGTTGACGCTTGCACTGGAATACTATTACCTACAAATGCCGTAAATAATAACAACATACATGCCGTAAATAATAATTTTTTTTTCATAAATTTTTCTCCTTGTTTCTTTAGTTCTCCCTGAAAAATACTATTCCATTAACAGAAGGCTTTAATATGTTTTGCATCTAAACATATAGGTTTTAACATGCCAACACTATTCCATGCGCTGGCATGTTATCCCTACATAGCTTATAGAGTTTCAAAAATTCTTAAAACACTTTCACGGCTCTCCCTCTTATACTGCTTTCCAAGAAGAACTCCCCGACAGCCTGCTCTTTTTCCCAGTCTTTACTTTCTTAACCTGGCTCCAAGCCCCATAGTACCGTTTTCCGCCGTAATCAATATACATCCTTGCCCTGAAATAATACGTTTTGCTCTTTTTGAGGGCTGCCGTTGTTGCTTTTGTTTCGGTTGCCCCGGCATAATAGGAGGATTTCCTTCCTTTGAATTTTTTGTCCCTGCTTAACTGGAACTGGATGCCGGACACATTTTTCTGGGCTTTGACTTTTACATAGACATTCCTGTCCCTTGTTTTCTTACATGCTGTGATCTGGGTCTTTGCGGGCTTTACCACAACCTGGCAGGTGGCTTCAACCTGGCTCCCATCCATGGCAGCGGCTTTGATATTGGCAGCCCCAACCCCTTTAGCAGTTACTTTTCCATGGGAATCTACTTTTGCCACAGAGGTATTGTCGGACGTCCATTTTATGTTCTTATTATTTGCGCTCGCCGGGGTAATGGACTGGAGAAGGCTGTAGGATTTCCCTTTTTCCAGTGTCAGGGCTGATTTTTTTAGCTGGATAACCTTGACGTAAGTAAATCCCTCCCATTTTAATATGTAAGTACCTGTAGCATCCCAATCTTTATTGATTTTTATATAGTATGTTCCGGGAGCCAGATATTCCTCCCATACTTTTGTCTGCTCGCTTGTTGTATAAGAAGCTACTTCAATTAAGTCTGAATTCCAGATTGAAAATTTATAACTCCCTATTGTATCTCTGCTTACTGTGGTTCTTACATTTGCACTTTCCCCTATGGAAAATCTGTAAAAATCTATACTGTCATCCTCTGAAAGGAACCCTTTTATTAATGTTCCATTTGCCAGTGGCATCGCTGACTCAAATGCATCATTTGGTTCTTTCTCATTATTGTGTGCAGGTACAAATGAAACTTTTACCCTGTAACTAGATGGATCATCACCAGCATTCCAATATCCTCCTGATAATTTTAAACTATATGCCCCTGCCTCCAAATCCATGCTAAACTGTTCTGTAGCCGGAGCCGTGGTACTTCCACTCGTTCTCACATACTTATAGTTTGTTACCAAATCTTTGTCATATAAATTGCATCTTCCATTTGACATATAAGATTGGTATGTTACGGTTACCCTCCCTGCTGCTGGCAACGTAAATGTCCGATAGTCAATTCCCTCTTTTTCTGTACTCCCTTCTGCCCAACTGTCATTCGTACCGATACTGTACTCTGCCGCCTGTACATGGATTCCGCAAAATAGCAGAAGCACAATGCAGCTAGTTAAGGCTGTGGCCCATTTCAATAATTTTTGTTTCATGTTCTTTCCCTTCCTTTCATTTTCATTGGCAGCCCCAAGCCCCAAGCCCTGCAAAAAGCATGAGCCACCCTATTCCGTTACCTTCCATCCTTTGCCACGCTCCGCAGCATTACCGTAGTAATGGCAAAGCATATCGCTATCATTACCGCCAGTACCGCCCAGTTGGACAGCAGGTGCTTTTTGGCAAATTCAAAGATTTCCTGGAACTCATGCTCAATCCCTGGCAGCTCCTCCTGCATTTTCATAGTCAGGCTGTTTAAATCGGCAATGCTCCCAAGGCTTTCCACCGACCATTTGCTGATGGTCGCATAGGCAATTTTGCTGCCTGCTCCCTTAAGCTCAAAGAGGATGCCGGAAAACAGGAGCTGGATAATCAGTACAAAGGGCGCGCATGCCATGGCCTTATCCCCGCTCTTTACAAAAGCGGATATGATAAACCCAAGGGCCATGGATGCCGTGATGGTAAGCCAGACTGTCACAAACATTTCCGGGAAGCTGTTTTTCAAAAGGATCCCTTTCTCCGGCATCCCCACTGCTATACCAAATACCGCTACAATAATGGCTGCCTGCAGGACGCCCACAACCGTCTGTACGACAAATTTTGACAGGGTATAAGACCACAGCTTCATGTTCCCCATGTATTCCCGCTTCAGGATTGCCCGTTCCTTGCAGATTTCCTGGATGGAATTAAACAGGCCAATCCAAATGCCTGCGCAGCTTAAGGCAAACAGGATGGACTTGGTGCTCTCATAGATTTCAAATACCCGGTCGTCCGCCACAATCCCTAAAAGCAGCGCAATCAGGACTGGCTGCAGGAATAAAAGCGCCAGCCTTGGCAGGTCATTTTTCATAATCTCTGCATAGCGCATTGTCAAAATGAAAAACTGCCGGATGCCGGAGAATTTTTTCTTCTTTGGCGCTTCTTTCCCTTCCCCAAAGCCAATGGGCTCCAAGGGCACGCATCCTGCGTACTGGGCCGCCCATTCCTGCGGCTGGGCTGCCATTTCGTTATAAATATCCACCAGGTTGTCCGTATCAAAAAACATTTGTGCTTCCTGGCATGTGCCGCAGAAGCAGACCCTTCCCCCCTGTCCCATAAATATGACTTTATCGCACAAATCAAGGCTTTGGGTGGTATGGGTTACCATAATGATGGTTTTCCCCTGGGACTTTGCCAGACGGCTTAAGGTTCCCATCAGCTTCTTTTCGGTTCCCGGGTCTAAGCCGGAAGTAGGCTCGTCCAGGAAAAACAGGCTGGGGTCTGCCAAAAGCTCCACGGCAATGCTGGCGCGCTTTTTCTGCCCGCCGGAAAGCTTGCGGATATATGTATTCTGGTGCTCGGAAAGCTCCACCATTTCCAGGACGTCCCGGATTCTCTTTTCTATCTCCTCTTTTGAGGTATCCTTGGGCATTTTTAGCTTTGCCGTGTACAGCAGCATCCGGTTCAAGGTAAGGTTTTCATAAATAATGTCCTGCTGGGGCACATACCCAATAAGGCTTTTCAGGACTGGGAAATTTTCGTCCAAATTCAGCCCGGAAAAGAGGACGGTTCCCTGCCGTTTTTTGTCAAATCCGCTGATTGCGTTCATCAGCGTGGACTTCCCTGCGCCGGAACCGCCGATAATCGCTACAAATTCATTGCTGTCTATATCTACGTTTACGTCATGGAGGATCTGTTTGCCTTTCCCCACCACTTTGTTCATGTTCCGCACCCGAAGGCTTACCCCCTGCTGGGAACTCTTATAGAAAATCCCTGTATTGGTAAAAATTAAAACGCTGTTCAGGATGCGGACGACATCTTTATCATTGAGCCTGCAGGCCCCATTCAGTATGCCGTCGTTGACAAGCACCCCATTGGTGCTCTGGCAGTCTGAAATAAAATAGGCGTCCCCTTTCTGCTCAATTACCGCATGTTTTCTGGAAATCCCCATATGCTGCAACACAATGTCACTTTCATTTCCACGGCCAATGGCAATCCGCGGGGCAGGCAGCGCAAATTTCTGCCATTTCCCCTCCTGCATGGCTTCCGTATACAGCAGCAGGACGGAATTCCCCATTTCCCCATTTGGCGGCTGCACCCGCAGCATGTCCCCGTCCTTTAAGATGACATAGCCGCTGGTTTTCTGCAGCAAATGCTTTCCGGCTGCATTTTCCAAAAATGTGCCGTTGGTGCTGCCAATATCGGCAAACAGGAGCCCCTGCGGCGCAAGCTTAAACTTGCCATGGAGCCGGGATACTGCAGGCGACGCTGTCACAATGTCGTTGCGGGCGGCATCCCTGCCCCAGTAAACCCGTTCCTTGCGCAGGGCGTCTATGGAGATTTCCTGTACCCTGCCTTCGCCGTCCATGATGGTAAGCTTCCTGCTTACCTGACCTATCTTCTGTTCCATTCCATCCCCCGTCTTTCTGTTGGTTATTGAAGCAGGAATTCATTCCCGCTTTTTGCAATGATAAGAACCGTGCCAGAGCTGCAGGCAACTGGGACATTTTTCGGGAAGGGATTCCCCTCCCTGTCAAAAACGCCGTTGGATGAGCAGTCCGTTACGGTATAAACGCCATTGCCCGGGTTGTAACGGATGGTGCAGTGTTTCCTGCTGATATCCGGTTTTTTAATTACCACCTGGCAGCTTGTCCCATCCCTGCCAATAGCCAGTTCCCCCTCTACTGGGATGGATGCCCCCTGGTATTCCCCCTTGCGTCCTACCAAAGCCCCTGCCTGTGCCCCGGTATCCGCAGGCTTCCACGCTTCGGCTGCGTCCGGCATCCATTCGTTGACTGGCATGGTATATCCCTCCGGCCCGCCATTATACATGGCGCTCCCTGCCGGGTCCTGGGAATAGCCCTCTGGCTGCATACTGTCCCCTGCGGGGCTTTGGGGGCAGCCGCCTTGCTGCATGGCATTTCCTGCCGCCTTGCCCTGATACCCGCCTGATGCATAGCCAGCCCCCTGCCCATTGTATGCTTCTGCAAGGGTATTGACGTCCCTGATAAAATACGCCCGGTTCACTAAGTCCATAAACCCAAGGACAAAGCCTAAGAAAGACACCACTATGGTAAACAGCGGATGGGCCATAAAATAGAGGGGGTCTGTCTGTACTTTATATACAAAAAAAACCATGCCCCACACCGGGACTGACCCCAGCAGCGCAAACACCATATGGGACGTCCCTGTCCCCTTTACCTGCCTCTGGTAGCACCCTTCTGCTTCTTTCAGCCGTTTCCCCTGCTGGTTCGACCAGAAAATATAATAAATATTCAGGGTAACAGCCGAAAGCAGCATAACAAAAATATAGTTCATGGTGGCGCCTAAGCTGTATTTCTGGCAGATGACATTCATATCCCTGCAGACACCCCAGAACAGCACAAGCAGATAGATGCAGTAAACAATTATAAAAATCCATGCCACAGCCAGAATAACCATAATGTCCGCCAGCATATCCTTCAAGCCGCCCCCAAGCCCCAGGGCAGCAGACAGTAAATTGCCGCTTCCGGATGCCAGCCGTTTCCCAATTACAACAACCAAAACCACCGGCAGGAAATTCATAATGGCTGTCAGCGCCACATAGAGCCCAACGCTCCTGTTTGTCTTTAAGTTTCCCATCCTTACTCCTCATCTTTCTTGAAATCGTCCCAACTGAAATTTTCCCCGCAGCAGGGGAAAAACATCAGGCGGGTATTCCCAATTGTCAGGATGTCATGCTGTTTTAACCGTACCGGGTTCAGCACAACCTCGTCGTTTAAGTAAAATAATTCCCTGGATTCGCCTGCCTGGGCAATAAATTCCCTGCGCTTTGGCTCATAGAGGATAATGGCATGTTTTTCCCGGGAAATGCTGTGGTCCCCCCGCAGGACGATATCCATATGGGACGCCCTGCCAATGAAGTTCCTGCCGCTTTTCACCGTAAAGCTGCTGCCGAACTCCGTCCCTTCAATGCATACCAGCCACCCAGCTACCGGATCCGCTTTGTTCTGGTACTGGTAAAGGCTTACGGTTTTTTCCTCATCCTGCTGCATGGGGGCAGGGGCGGTAATTGCCCTGCTCACAGCATCCTGCAGGGAAATGTTCCCGGCCTGCGGCTCCATCATCTGGGGCTGCACAGGGTAGCCCCCTGCTGCCGGCTGCTCCTGCGGGGCGTACATCGGCATGGTGACCGGCTCTGTCATCGCCGTGTTATAACTGCTGTTATTTTCGGTATAAGGCATGGTAGCCTGCTGCTGCCCGCCTCCTGCCGCTGCGCAATGGGGGCATAACTGGAACTTGTCCCCATCATAAAAGTGCCCATTTTCACATCTTTTTAAATTCATCCTGTATCCCTCCCATATTTTTTATTCTGTTCCGCTGCCCGTTCCTGCCATTCAGGCGGTAGCGCAGCAATACCACGGAGGTATTGTCCTGCCCGGACTGCTTCGTTCCCAAGGCAGCGGAAGTCAGTACGTCTGCCGTTTCCTGCATGTTCCCGCCAAACTCCTTTACCAGGCACAAAATTTCTTCTTCCGTAAGGCTCCTGTAAAGCCCGTCGCTGCTTAGCAGGACGATGTCGCCGTCTTCCAGCAGGAACGGCCGTCGGTTTAAGTCCATCAGCGACATATTCCCCATGCCAAGATAGCTGATTAAGGCTTCTGCCCGGTACTCCTCCGCAGCATATTCCTCTGGCGTCAGTTCCCCCTGCACGAGCTGCTGGTCCAAAGTCAGCCTGTAATTATGCTCCCTGCACACAGACAGGATTTCATTCCCCCGGATAATATAAATTTTGCTGTCCCCTACTGACAGCCAATACAGTTCGTTTCCCCGGATAATTGCCGCCGCAATCGTAGTCCCTGCCCGGAGCCGTTCCCCTTTTTCATTTTTCTGCTGGAATACCTTTTCGTCTGCCCGCAATGCTTCTTCTTCTAAAAATTCCGGGATATCCACATTCCCCTGCCGGCCAAACCATGCATCCGCCAAGCTTTCTGCCGCAGCCTTGCTTGCAATTTCCCCGCCGGAAAGCCCTCCCATGCCGTCGCAGACCAAGGCAATGGCTTCCCTGCCGGAGCCGTATCCAAATATTGTGTCCTCCTGGTTCCTTCTGGTCCCGATAATGCTGGAGGTACCGATTTCAATTTCCATTTCCGGCCCTTCCATGTTTTGGGGAACCAGCCCCGGTTTTGCTGTGTCCTGGGGCTTTAACCGGAGGGTTACAATGTCTTTTTCCATTTCAGCCATTTTCCCACCTCACTTCCAAATTGCAGATATGGTTCACAAGGGAAAATTGCCCGCCGTTTGGGAGGATATAAGTTTCCCCCTTTTTCAGCCTTTCATTTCCAATAAAAGTACCATTGGCAGAGCAGTCCGTAAGGTAAAAGCGTCTTTCCAGGCTGTCCCAGAACAGCTTGCAATGCTCTTTGCTGACCTGCCTGTTGTTGGTGGGGACAATATCAGCCCAATTGCTGGAACGGCCAATCATTACTTGCTTATTTTCCGGAAGGCTCCAGGAGGGGCCTCCGTCCCCCGCCAGTTTCAGGTAAGCCTTTATCGGCGCTGCCTGCCCGCCCTGGGCCGGCATCCCGCTTCCGTCTGCGGAACCTGGGTAAGCTGCCGCCTTTCCAAGCTGCAGGTAAAACGCATATAAAAACTCTGCCACAGAGCTCGTCCTGTTTTTGCTGTTTAATACCAGAGCATGGTCCACTGCCTCTGATATTTGGACGCCCGCCTGCGGGCATAATTCCAGCAGCGGCCGGTACTCCTCCCCGCCAAAACGGTCTGGGGCGTTAGGCACCATAATGCCCGTTGCCACATAGTAAAAGGTGACTGCCAGGGAATAGACGTCCGTATAGCTCCCCTGGCTGCTGGCGCTGGAATACTGTTCCGGCGGCGCATACCCATGTTTTAAGATCACAGAGAGGGTCTGGCTCCTTTTCCCAATGATGTGCTTGGCATTGCCAAAGTCAATGAGCTTTACCCGGTTATCCGCCGTGACCATAATATTGTCCGGGCTGATGTCCCTATGGAAAATCCCTCCCCGCCGGTGGACCTGGTCTAAGGCCATCCCTGCACGGTAGATCATGGACACTGCATTAAATAGCGGGATCCTCCCGCCGTAGCTTTTCATCAATTGCTTTAAGGTTGCCCCTTCAATATATTCCATGACAAAATAGGCCGTGTTGTTCAGCATAAAGTAGTCCATGACCTGCACCACTTCCGGCACATCCGTCAGCTTTTTCAGGACTTCTGCTTCCTCCATGAAACGCCGTTTCCCGTGCTCAAAATCCTCTAAATTGGATTTGGAAGTTACGGTAACCTGCATCCCGTCCCCCTGCCTTGCTACAACGCCAATGGGCACAAATTCCTTCACTGCGCAGACGCATTGGTTCAGCACGTCAAATGCCTTGTAAGTAATCCCAAACCCCCCGTACCCTAAAATCCGCCCAATCAGGTAACGGTTCCCCAGGAAGGACAGTTCCGGCAGCCGCATGGGGTTTTGCTTTTCCTCCTGCCTGCTGAACCCGCAGCGGGTGCACCTCCCTGTGCCGATATCCCCCTGAAAACAATTGGGGCATCTATATTCATTTTTCATAGCCTTACCACCTCACCGTCATTGCAATGTCCCCAGCCTGTATCCTGTCCCCGGGCGCCAATGGGCTCTGCCCGGAAATTTTCCTCCCGTTCACCCATGTCCCATTGGTGGTATGCAAATCTTCGATGGTAAACATGCCGTTACTCTCTGCAATGGCAAAATGCTGGCGGGACATCCTGTCATCCTCAATGGAAACATCGCAGTTCCCCGAACGCCCTACAATAATGCTCCCTGCAATATCCACCGTAAGCTGCCGCCCTGTGCCCTGCACCCCTTCCAGGCAAAATTGGATTTGCTTCCTTGGGATTTGTTTTTTCTGTACCTGCACATGGTGTTTTCTCTCTACATTGGACTGGAGCACCGCCCTTCCCTCAATGGTGACAATCCCTTTTTGCTTCTTTACCTTGTGCCATAGGATTGCCCCGGCAGACAGCAGCACAATCAGGATCACCGCCCCTGCAAGGAAAACCTGATACTGTTCCAGATAATCCGAAACGCCCAGCTTCCTCCCTTTTTTCACCTTAATGCTGCACCGTTTTTCCAATTCATTTTTTTCCATGGAATCGTCTGTTATCCCACGGAATTTTATTTCATATTTCCCTTTCAGGAGGTCTTCTTCAAACGTAAGTACTGCAGTGGCCTTTTCCTTGTCATAGCGCACCATATACCCGTCCGTAATCCGGGCGTCCTCATGCTTGATTTCATAAGCGTCCACCTTGTTTGCCCCTTTTACCGGCTCGCTGAAATTTATTTTCAGGGAATGTTTGGAATTCTGTTTTATGGAAGCGACGGGCGGGTCTGTGTCCTCCTGGTAATAAGACGCTATAAAATCAGAAGTTTTTGCTTTCCCATCGGAAAATGTGACAGTCAGGGCTTTTTTCTTATGGTTCACCACATTCGTCCTTGCCCGCGCCGGTATCATAAAGGCTTCCTGGAACGTCTGGTGCAGCCCCTGCATTTTCAGGACTGCGCTCCCTGCGTCAAACACTTCCATTATGCCGCCGGATTCCCGGACAAAGACCCCCATGCTGTCCAAATACGGGTTTTCCCCGCCCTGCTTATCCTCCTTTGCCGCCATGGCGTAAAGGGGGATCATTTTTTCCTTTAACGTGGCAAGGGCTTCTTCTTTCGTCGATGTATTTTCTGAAAAATCCTCCCCGTCCGTCATTGCCAATGCAACCTTGCGGACGCCGGCTTCTTCCTTGGTGTCTGCAAGCTTTGCCGTTTTTTCAATGGCTTCAAACAGGCAAGTGGTCTGGTCTGTGTTCTGCAGGCCATTGACTGCCCCGGAAATGTCATCCGCCACTGTCTGGCCCTGGAACACCACCGTCACCGCATCCCCAAACGTAATCAGGGAAAGCTTATCCTTTGCCCCCATGTTTCGCCAGAAATCCAGAATGCTTTCCTTCATCTGGGCAAAATAATCCGGGCTGACCGAAGCGGAAACATCCAGCAGAATAAAATAGTCCGTACCGGCTTCTGCCTGGGCAAAGGGGATGGCCTGCCCCGCCATCAGCTCCTCTTTCCCATATGTAACGCTTACCCCTTCCAAAAGTTCTGGCTGGCCGGGATAACAGTAAATGTTCATTTCGGGCATGTTGGCTGCCGCCCCTTCGATCCTGACATCCCCAATCTGGGTATCTATTCCTGCTGCCGCTGCCTGCAGCCCACTGCCCAGCCACAGGCATGCCATCAGCAGAAAAAGTTGTCTATAGAGTACCTTGCCTTCACAAACTATTTGGCATAAGCCAAACGGCAAGTGGTGGAATAGCGGGTTTGTGCCTGTCTTTCGGCATAGGGGCGCGCGGTGCAGGATTGTGGGCGGCTGCCCCAAATAACTGTTTTTTATTTCTTTTTTTCCCATTTTTTCTCTCCCTTGCAGTATGGCACAAATTCCAAATGGGTTTCCCCTATTGTAATGTCCTGCCCTTCCGTAATCTGCTGCGCCTGCTCTACCAGCCCTTCCCCTGCATACACAAGGTTGCCGTCTTTCGGGAACAGGTAAAAAACATTCTTTTTTTCTTCGTAAATGACAGAACAGTGTTCCTCCCGTGACACATGCGGGTCCGTCAGCACAATGTCATTGCTGCGGCTCCTGCCAATGCGGTTAAACCCTGCATACAGAGGGAACCCTTTGCCGTATTCTTCCCCTTCGGTACATACAAGCCAGCCTGCAATGCATTCGGAAACGCCTTCTTTTTCATACAGGCTTACCGTCTTTTCCATGTCCCTCTGCACCGCTGCCGGGGCTGGAGCCTGCTGCGGGGCGGTACGCTTTAAGTATTCTACCGCGTAATTTTCCACCTGCCGCGCTTCCTGCGCCAGAGCCACCGTCACAGAATCCTGCTGTGGGCCGCCTTCTGCTAAAGCAGCGCAGTGCGGGCAGCCGTTAAATTTTTCATTGTCATAATAATGACCATTTTGGCATTGTACGATTGCCATTTCGTTCCTCCCTCCACCTGTAACGATACGAATTACAGAATAATCCTTCTAAACCCTAATCTTTAAGTACCGTTAATTCTGGGTTTTTCCTGAGCTTCACTCTACAAATACTGCAATGGCAGAATAATTGTCCATCCCTTTCCCTGTGCCGTTTTTCAATACTTCCTTCTGCATCTGTGCCATCCATTCCCTTGGGGTGCCTGCCCTTTTCAAGGCAGACTGCATAAGCTTTTCTTCGATCCATTCCCAGAAGCCGTCAGAGCACAGCAAGAAGGATTCCTGCCCCGTACACTCCACTGGGGCTGCAAGCTGGTAACGGGGATGGTCCCATTCCGAGCCCATAACCCGGAGCAGGCGGTTCCTGTCTGCATGGCCGCGGATTTCTTCTTCCTTAATCTCCCCTGCGGCTACCAGCATCTGGGGTACGCTGTGGTCCAGGGTGCGCTGCTTTAGCTTTTTATTTTTGTAAAAATACAGCCGGGAGTCCCCGATATGGCCCCACCGCATGGTATGCCCGTCTGTAAGGAGCACCACTAAGGTCGTCTTCATCTCAAAGGCTCGGTTCTGCTTTTCCTGTTCTGCTACGAGAAGCTCCTGGCTTTCTTCAAAGCATCTTTTTATGTATGCTTCTGATACTTCCCCTTGCGCTTCAAAATCCTTTAAAATATGCTCAGCTACCATACGGGATGCTTCGTCCCCACCGCCGTGGCCCCCCAGGCCGTCTGCAAGGACAAAGCAGAAAGAGCCCCCGTTTTGGCTGACGCCGGCATAATCCTCGTTGTATTCCCGTTCGCCCGGGTCTGACAAAATTTCGTATGTAACCATGGTCTTACCCTCCGTTTCTGTATCAGTCTGAAACCACATTATTATTGTCATCCTCCACAACACCGCCGCCGCTGTCTTCCACAACCTTCCCTTCTGGCTCTGGCTTCGGCTCCGGCTGGGGCGCAGGCGGTTCCGGCTGGGGTGCAGGCGGTTCTGGCTGGGGTGCGGGCGGCTCCGGCTGGGGCGGCTCTGGTATTTGCTGTGTTGGATTGGGCTGTTTTTGGGAAGATGGTGTTTTATTTGTGTTGGAATTTGAATTGTTGGAATCCGTTTTCTCTGGTTCTTCCCCAAGGCTGACGCTTATGGTAACAGCCGTGCCTTTCCCAACCTTCGTATCTGCTTCCTGGCTCTGGCTGATCACAAGCCCTTTGGAAACCTTGGAACTGTATTCCTCCTGTATCTCTACGGCAAGCCCTGCTTCTTCCAGTTTCTTCACTGCATCTTCCTTCGGCAGATATACCACTTCCGGCACTTGTACCATCTGCGGCCCTTTGCTAATCACAAGGGTCAGCGGCTCATTGGTGCGCACCTCGCTCCCTGGCTCTAACCCCTGGCTGATAATTCTCCCTTTTTCCACTTCACTGCTGAATTTCTTCTTCACTTTCCCCAAGGAATAGGTGAAGCCTGTGGATTCCTTCAACTGGGTAAGGCAGGCCACAGCTTCATCCTTTGTCATGCCCCTGACGTCTGGCACGGCCAGGACTGCCGTTTCTGTGGAAAGGCTGCCCAGCGAAACCGTAAGGGTGATTTCTGTCTGCACCTTAATCCGTTCTTCCGGCTCAATGTTCTGGGCAATGATTCTCCCTTTTTCCACAACATCGTTATATTCTTCCGTTACCCCGTCTTTTTTCAGCACAAGGTTCTGGGCGGCAATCAATTCTTTTGCTTCTTCATATTCCATTCCAGATAGGTCTGGCATCATCACTTCCTGGCTGCCGCCGCTCATAATGACATATACGGTTTCCTCTGCCATAGTTTTTTCCCCATCCTTTGGGGTCTGGCTCAGAATTTTATTTTTTTCTATGCTTTCGCTGTAGTTCATCCCATTGATAAGTACCGTCAGGTTCTTTTCCTTTAGGGCTTTCTCCGCTTCTTCATAACTCATCCCGGAAATATTGGGCACATAGCACTCCCCTTCCTTTAAGGCTTCCGCACCCCCTGCACTGTCAATCTGCTTTTTGGTAAAGCTTATTTTCCCTGTGGCAAACAGTCCGACGCAAAGGCACAAAAGCACCCCTGCCGCGGCAGCTCCCCACCGCATCCATGGGGGGATTTTCAAGTCCTCTTTTACGGTTTTTTCCTCTACCACACGCTCCACTTTTACATCGCTGCCCAGCTCCTTATAAAAAGTTTCTGCATCCTTCGTCCTGAATTCTTTCCTGACATTCAAGCTGTTCATCAGGGCAGTTTCCGTATTTGGCTCTATGGCTATGCCCAGGGCAGAAGGCGGCTTTAGGTTATCCTCCACCATGCGCTCTATGGCTTCTTCTGGCCGGATTCCTGTTACCATCCGGTAAAGGGTTGCCCCCATGGCATACACATCCGTCCACGGGCCCTGTTCGCCCCTGCTCCGGTACTGTTCTTCCGGCGCATACCCCGGCTTTAAAACCACGGAAAGGCTTCTGGACTGGACTGCCGTGGCATACCGCGCCGCGCCAAAATCCAAAAGCTTTACCTCCCCCTTTTGGTTGATGAAAATATTATCCGGCGCAATATCCCTGTGGATAATCCCTTCTTTATGTACCTCCGAAAGCCCCCGCAGCACCGCCATGGCAATCCGGCGGGCTTCTTCTACCGGGATGCGTTCCTGCTCCTTCAAGATTTCCTTGACTGTCACCCCTTCTAAAAACTCCATAATAATGTAGCCTGTGCCATTTTCCATAAAGCAGTCATAAATATCTACAATTTCCGGAATCCGGTTGAACTTTGCCAGCCGCTTTGCTTCGGAAATAAAGCTGCTGAGCCCTGCTTCAAACTGCACCGTAGCTTCCCCGGAAAATACCGTCAGTAATTCCGTCCCATAGCTTCTGGTAGCAAAATCACTGGGCAGGTATTCCTTCACTGCCACTTTCCGGTTCAGCGTTGTGTCCCAGCCAATATAAGTTACGCCAAACCCGCCGTATCCCAGCACTTTCCCTATCAAATATTTTCCGCCTATTATTTTCCCGGGCAGCAGGTAATAAGCTTCTTTGACATCCGTCCCTTTCTGGTAGCCGCAATGCCGGCAAATTTCCTCCCCCTCTGGAATTTCCTCCATGCAGCCAAAACATCTTACCATTTCCTGTTCCCTCCTATTTTCCATTCCCGCAAAGATGCCCAGTGTAACGCCTGCATCCTACTTTTCCTTAGACGCCCCGGCTTCCTCCTGAAGTATCCTGCATATGCTGCCGCCCTCATAAAGTTCTGCTTTTTCCAAATCAAAGCCCTTTAAAAAATCCAGATATGTAGTCATTTTCGTTTCCTGATAATTGCTTAAAACCGTACGGTTTAAAGGAATCCCTTCCTCATTTCCCATATAAGCTGCGCTCTGCGCCCCGTCACTTAACAAAAGGGATAACAGGAACATCCCGGCCTCCTGCCGGGAACGGCTCCCGGCCTTGCTGACGCCATAAGGGCGTTCCATAGTCCCAATCAGGTTGCCATCTTTTAAAATGGGGACAACGGCAAAATCCGTGGGCGGTATTACATCCACAGTCACTTCTTTTATCAGGTCCATATCTGACAAATCCCCGGCAATCCGTGAAACGGAAAGGTCCATATCCTGAAATGCCATAAACGCTTCTGCGTCTTCTGCATAGCCCAGAAGCTCCCCTTGTCCCGGCAAGGAATCCTGTTCCAGGGATTCCGGCAGTTCCGCTTCCTTTTCCTCATTGATATAAACCACTGCAACCTGCATGGCAGTGGGAAGTTCATAGACCCCTTTCCTGCCCAGCCCATCTAAATGCAGGTAACCGGACAATTCCATGGTATTGAGCAGCTTGGAAAGGTCTGCGCAGTAATCCGAAGCCTGGATGCCGTCTGTACAGAATACGTCTGGCAATTCCCCGTCCTTCGCCGCCTGCTGTATTTTTTCCCCGTAGTCCCTCTCGTCAACCACCTGCACCGTAACATTTAACTGGGGGCACTCTTTTTCTACGCTCTCCAAAAGCACCTCCGAAAGCCCTTCCCCCGCAGATGCATCTTCACTGGAAATCCAGATTTCCAAGTCCTGTTCTGGTAATTTTGCCACGTCAATTTTCCCTCTGCCAGAAAAATAAGTCTGGCTTAACAGGAACATACCGCCTGCCACAGCAAACGCCGCCGCCATCCCTGCTGCAAGCATTTTCTTTTTTTTCTGGTACTTTTTTATTTCTTCTTCGGGGAGCTCCACCTTTTTCCTGCTGATGATTGCTTCTTTCATCTGCCCTGCAGCCTGGAACCGCAGCTTTGGCTCCAGGGCTAAGGCTTTTAAAATCACGCGCTCCATCTGTTCTTCTATTTCAACCCCAAACTCACTGGGGCGTTTTAAGGCGTCCTCTACGGAACGGTCCGGGGCTTCCATTGGCTTTTCCCCGGTCACCATTTCATAGAGCACTGCCCCGGCGGCATAAATATCCATAAATGCCCCCTGCTCATTTTTAGAGCGGTACTGCTCTGGCGGGGTATATCCCGCTTTTACCACCACGTCTTCGGTCCGCTCTGTTTCCGTCCCCTGGAATTTGGCGGCTCCGAAGTCAAACAGCTTTACCGACGTTTCCCCTAAGATAAAAATATTGTCTGGGCTCACATCCTTATGGATGATGCCGTGGCTATGGACCTTGGACAGCGCATCCAAAATTGCTACAATATAACCTTCTGCTTCTTCTGCCCGGAACCTGCCTTTTTCTTTCAGGCACTCTTTTAGCACAGGCGCGTCCACATATTCCATAATGATATAGGCAGTCTGGTTTTCCTCAAAATAGTCAAATACATTGATGATATCCTTTTCCTTGGAGAAAATTGCCATATTTCTGGCTTCTTCCAGAAAACGGTTAAGCTGGCGTTTAAACTCATCCTCTTTTTCCCCGGAAAAAATGCCTACCTTTACTTCCCCTTCTCCCCGGTTTACAAGGCCTGCCGGATAAAACTCCTTGATTGCCACGACAATGCTGAGCACGGTATCAAACGCCTTGTAGGTAATCCCGAAGCCCCCGAACCCAATGCTGACGCCTATGATATACCTGCCCCGCAAAACGGTTCCTGGCGCAAGCTGGTAAGCCTGCGCCGCACCTGTGTTTTCCTCGTATCCGCAGTGGGGGCATACCCCGTAACTGCCCTTCATTTTAAAGCATTGAAAACATAACTGATTTTCCATTTTTCCTCTTTCCGCCTTATAACTGTATGCCAAGGCCCTTGGAATATCCGCTGTACACTTTTACTTTATCCTTCACATAATAAGAACGGATTTGGAAGAAATACGTGCGCCCCCTTGTATAGCTTCTGTAAGAATACGTAGCTTTCCCCTTTTTGGCGGATACGGTTTTCCATTTTTTGTAGGTTCCTTTTTTATTTATCTTGCGCCAGATTTCCACGTGGCTTGCATGTTTCAGCTTATTCCATGAAATGGTAAACTTCTGGGCAGAAGACTTGTTGGTAAACTTCATTTTTGGCGTGGAAGGCTTGCCTAAAATCTTCTTGGAAACTACCTTTGAGTATGTGCCTGTTTTCTTCCCTTTGTATGCCGCTACCTTGTAATAATAGGTTTTATTGCTCTTTAGCTTTGAGTTTTTATAGGAAGTTTTTTTAGTTGTGGCAATTTTTTTATATTTTCCTTTTTTAGAGTCGGTACGGTATATATAGTACCCAGTGGCTCCGCTTACCTTTTTCCAGGTTAGCTTTACGGCGTTGGATGAAGTTAGCTTTACTGTCAGCTTAGGGGCTGGCAATTTTGCGGCCGGTTTCGTTGTTGAGCCAGAAGGCGGCTTAGATGGTGTAGCCGGCTTTGTGTTTGTATTAGTATTAGTGTTTGTATTAGTATTAGTATTTGCTGTTACAGTTACGGTACATTTTGCTGTGTTGCCGCCTGCTTCCGCAGTAATCGTGGCTGTCCCTGCTGCAACTGCTGTTATGGTTGCCTTGGTTCCCCCGTTAGGTTCTGCTTTTGCTACTTTTTCATTACTGCTTGCCCACTTTACAGCTGCATTGGCAGATGCAGGGGTTAGGGCTGCAGTTAATTCACCTTTTGCGCCTACTTTCAGGCTTAAACTGGAAGTGCTCAAAGTAATGCCTGTGAGGGCAGGAGGTTTACTTGCAGGGTTGTCTGGTGTTCCCGGATTCCCGGCAGACGATGGCGAAACAATAACATTTGCCCATCCGCTTGTCACCTGATATTTGCCGCTTGTCACCACGCAATAGTAATAACCTGTATTTGCGGTACTTGCATTTTCTATGGTATAGCTGGAAGACGTTGCCCCGTCTATTCTAGTACCTTTCCCTTCCGCAGTTGGAGCACAATACCATTGATATGTGTATCCAAAAGGATGGCCATCTGTAGCCTTTACATTAAGAGTCAAGCTATCGTTCTCCTGTATTGGCCAATAACTCCCGCCCTGTGGAGATACCTGCAAGGACTGCCCTTCATTTTCTACCAAAGACCATGCGGATGACCCCTTGCTTACATGCAGGACTGGCACAACCGCATTAAAATAAGACTTGTCCTGCCCAGACCTATCAACTCTGCCTTCTACATCAATATTTGCTGTATAAGAACTGCTATTGCCCGGAGAGCGAAGCCAGCATCGGCTATTACCACTTTCATTCACATATGCTCCCATCCGGTATGCATAACTGCTTGCCGGAATCTGGCGGCTGGACGTTGCAGAACCATCTCCCCGGAACCCATTGACAGAAGTTTCCGCTTCCTGAATAGACAGCAGGTACACGTTATCTAAAGTTTCATCCCCTCCGTCTGTTGCATAAGATGGATTTGCTTCATTCTGCACCCACTGGCTTGCAATTGCATTCCGCTCATACTGGGTAAATGCTTTCTGGTAAAATGCATCATTCAGCCAAGTACGGAGGGCAGAATCCTGCCAAACAGAAGCGGACATATCATCATATTGCCTAGCATCCAGCGCCTTATCTGCCATAAGGAACAATGTTGAGTCATTTTGCCGCAAAATCTTCCATCTAATAGGTTCCCACTTAAAATAACGGTATTCTGCATCCCCAAAATTTGCTGTCCCTGCGTCGCCTTTTTGTATCCTGCTGTATTTGGTTCCATCAATTTCCACTTCACCATCCACATACGTAGCATTCTCCAACTGCACATACAAAGCCCTGTCGTTTTCTGCATCTATTTCTGCCTGGGGATAGCTGCCAAAAGATACATAATTCCATTCCGTTTTATCAGTACCAGAATTGTAAGACGGGTTAAGGGTACTTGTGGTATCCTGCTTTATCTTAAGTACCGGAATTACTGCGCCATATGTTTTTGTCAAATCCCAAGCTTCTATGACCCCTTCCTTAGTTACCCGTTTCGCATCGGATGAATATTCAGACCGAGGGCGCAGCCACCACCAGCAGTTCCCTTCATAACCGCTTTGCGCATCAACAAAAGCCCCCCTTGCATTGGCATAGGCAGTGGCCTTCCTACGCCTGCTAAGGGAGTTTTGGGCAGAGTCATCGGAAAAGCCATATTCTGTGTTCACTGCCTGTTCATCCGTAAGCAAGCAAACCTTATCCCCTGCATTATACTGTATATTCCCCTGTTCACTGCTGTTAAACGCCGTATTATAAAAAGTTTGGTTCAGCCATTCACGGATACTGGCGTTCCCCCATGAAGCCGAGTTAGACCCCTCATTATATTTCTTACAGTCAAGCCCTTGGTCTGCCATCACTGTAAGTATTCCGTCCTCGTCTTCGTTAATGACACGCCAGTCAATCTTTTCCCATTTAAAGTAACGGTAAGCTTCCGTCCCGAAATAGTCGCTGTTATCTGTATTGGTTTTGCTAAGCCTGCGGTATTTCACCCCATCTACCCATGCATCCCCTGCCCCATCGTAGGTTGCCTGGGTGATTTCCTCTGTCAGTTCTTCCCCGTCCACTTCCGTCTGTGGATAGCTGCCAAATGTAATGTAATGCCATGTTGTATCATCGCTGCCAGCATCATATGAGGGATTATATGCGCCTGTGTAGCCTGTTTCCGCAAATGCCGGCATTCCCTGCGCAGTAACCATCACTGCCGCCGCAAGCAGCATAGACAGCAGCCGTTTCCATATTCCTGTCTTTTTCTCCATCCTGATTCTCCTTCCATAAAATTGAACATGAACATTTACCACATAATGAAAATTATGTGGTGGAAGGGGACAAACCGCTGGTTTTCAAAGGAAACTATTTATTTCTGCAGGTAATGGGCCAGATGTTCTGCTATCCTTAAGCTGCTTTTTTCAGTAATATGTAATATGCCCGTGTACCCAAAATTACATTTTTCACCTTGAAATAGGCTGGTATGGATGGTATAATCTAACAAAACAACATAATTTTCATTATGTGGTATCTCTGCACCTCTCTGACACAAGCCCCATGTGCTCCAATTGCCTTCGGTGCTCCTGCCCAGTGGCCTTAATATAAATCCTTGTTGTTTCAATATTGCTGTGCCCAAGCACGTCTGCCAGCCTTGCGATGTCTTTTTCGATTTGATAGAATGATTTTGCAAAGAGATGCCGCAGGTTATGGGGAAATACCTTCTCCTCCCTGACCCCTGCAAGTTTACAGATTTCTTTCATTTCTTTCCAAATGTTGCTCCGGTCTACGGGTTTCTTTCCTGCAGTCTGGAATACTGGCCCTTGCCTTAACCCTTTTTTTCCAATATAATAAAGAAGTTTTTTCTGCAAGGGCTTCGGAATCAGGACTTTTCTGGCCTTGCCTTTACAGTAGATGTCTGCCATCCCATGCTTTACCCCGGCTACCGTAATTTCCGCCAGTTCGCTGATGCGGATGCCTGTGGCGCAGATGGTTTCTAATATGAGGGACAGACGCTGCCTGCCGCTTTGGCTGGCGGCTTGTACCAGTTTTTGGTATTCTGCTTTTGTGAGGTTTTTATATTCTGGGAGGAACACCTCTTTCTGCACCCGGAAAGTCTTAACCTTACATTCATACCATCCCATATAGTCAAAAAAGCAGTTGGATGCCGTCAGGAAGGAATTAATGCTGCTTAGCTGGTATTGGCTGCTGGAGCGAAGCATTTCTTTGTATGCAATCATTTTCTTTTTGGTGAGTTCCTGTGTGCCCAGATAGGCAGAAAGTTTCCGTAAGTCGCACATGTATTTTCGGATGGTGGCAGGGCTTTTTTCTTCTTCATATAAGTGCTCCCGGTAGGCGTTGAGATTTTTTTCCGTGATATATTTTTTCATATGAATTCTCCTTATCGCTTGGTTTGTGATAAAGATAAGTATATAACGGAATCAAGATTCTATGCGGGGGTTTGGATGCTTTTTGAAAACAGTGTACTGACACGTTTATATTTGGCGAAACTAAGAATATAAAAATCCCCGGAGGTAGACGCTCCGGGGATTTTGTTTGCTGTCCTGCATGGACTATTTGCTACGTTTTGCCTAATGGCATAATAGCATATGCTGATTTCAATTGCAATATGCAATATTTTTTTGAGTTTCCCCATTTTTTATAATAGCCGATACTATAGAGCCAAAAGGTCTTGCTGCCTTTGGCAGCATAGACATCTTGCACAAAAAGCGCTCTGGAAAGCCAGCTTTCCAGAGCGCTTTTATGCACAAAGTGTTTCCATCACAAAGCGATGGAAACCAGGAAGGAACCAAACTGCTGTTACAGGTATTTTTTCAAAAGCTCTGCCTTATCGGTCGCCTCCCAAGGCAAATCCAAATCATTGCGGCCAAAATGCCCATAGGCTGCGGTCTGCTTGTAAATCGGACGCCGCAAATCCAGCATTTTAATAATTCCTGCCGGACGCAGGTCAAAGTTTTCCCGGATGATTTCTACTAATTTTTCATCGGAAATTTTCCCTGTGCCAAAGGTATCTACCATAACGGAAGTAGGCTGTGCCACACCAATGGCATAGGAAAGCTGGATTTCACATTTCTCTGCAAGGCCTGCTGCAACAATATTTTTCGCAACGTAACGGGACGCATAAGCTGCGGAACGGTCTACCTTGGTGCAGTCCTTGCCGGAAAATGCACCGCCGCCGTGGCGTGCATACCCGCCGTATGTATCTACGATAATTTTCCGGCCTGTCAGGCCAGCGTCCCCGTGGGGCCCGCCAATCACAAAACGCCCGGTGGGATTGATGAAAAACTTTGTTTCCCCGTCTACCAGTTCTTTTGGAAGGATGGGGTCGAACACATGCTTTTTGATATCGGCATGGATCTGCTCCTGTGTAACGTCTGCATCATGCTGGGTGGAGAGCACAACTGCTTCCAGCCGCCTTGGCTTGCCTTCCTCGTCATATTCCACAGAAACCTGTGTTTTCCCGTCCGGGCGCAGGTATGTCAGGGTGCCGTCCTTGCGGACTTTCGTAAGCTGCAGCGCCAGCCTGTGCGCCAAAGAAATAGGGTATGGCATCAGTTCTGGAGTTTCATTGGTAGCATAGCCGAACATCATGCCCTGGTCCCCTGCGCCAATAGCTTCCAGTTCTTCCTCAGACATTTTGTTTTCCTTAGCTTCCAGGGCTTTGTCCACGCCCATTGCAATATCTGCGGACTGCTTATCCAGCGCTACCATCACGGCGCAGGTATTCCCGTCAAACCCTGTAGCAGCGTCGTTGTAGCCAATTTCATTTACGGTATCCCGTACAATCTGCTGGATATCGATGTCAGCTTTGGTGGTGATTTCCCCTGTCACCAGCACAAACCCGGTGCAGGCTGCTGTTTCACAGGCTACCCGGCTCATAGGGTCCTGTGCCATCAATGCGTCTAAAATCGCATCGGACACTGCATCGCAGAGCTTATCTGGATGGCCTTCTGTTACTGATTCTGATGTAAATAATCTTTTTTCCATTGTTTTTCCTCCTGATTGTATCTTAGCTGTATAAAAAAGAATGCGCACAGCGCATTCTCCGCGCGCGAGCGGATTGCGCAGCAATAAATTTCCTCTCCGCGAGCTGCGCATAATTGTTTTTCTCTTATAGGAAATCCATATACTTTAGCACTTCACAGTAACACGGTATTTCCTATAAGAGAACAAAGTGGGCAAGCCCACTTCTGCTCCCCTAGCCCCTCACCCATGAGGGGCTTGGCGTCTACACTCCGTTTCGGTCCGTTCTGAACAAGCGCCACTGGCGCTTAGAACCTTTGCTGCGCCGAGTGCGGTCACGCAGTGACATCTTCTATTCGCACGAGTACCCTCGCTTCGCTGGGGCAGACCCTGTGCATATTATTTTTTCTATAGGAAGACACTTTCACGCTTTAGCGTGACAAGGTCTTTCCTATAGAAAAAATCCGCTTATACAACATAAGCGGACCTGACTTTTCCAAAAGATTATCAAATCCTCTTATTGTTCGATTGCTCGCTCAGGTTGGCACCTTCCG